>Ga0326728_10006363_pt1 | contig 31878 bp, 24 predicted proteins | sample MB3enrmetagenome_FD_207602 | JGI IMG/M metagenome (GOLD analysis project Ga0326728, IMG submission 207602) | Lab enriched peat soil microbial communities from McLean, Ithaca, NY, United States - MB31MN | ecosystem: Environmental > Terrestrial > Soil > Wetlands > Peat | place: USA: New York... | reverse complement strand
TTCCGGAGTAAGTTCGGGTGGTTTCCGTAAAGACATAGTTTCTCCTTGGTAAGGTTGGATAGTGGAGGAAGAGTCCTTCCTCGAAGGGTAGGGGCGTTCACACATATAGGCTATACAATAGGCTCTGTGACTTGTCAAGCGAAAAATGCGAGGAAAATGTGAGTCAAAATGTCAAGAGGGCTAGGCCATGCAGGTAGGAGTCAGGGGTCAGAAGTCAGGAGTCAGGAGTCAGGAGTCAGAAGTCAGGAGAGTCAGGAATGGAGTTCCGAATTCCGAATTTCGTTTTTCGCTTTTCGATTTTCAGCTTAGTCAGGAGTCAGAAGAACCTCGCATGACGGGTTCCCCTCGTTGTTAAGGAGGGGTTAGGGGTGGTTGAGCGGGACGCGACGCTGCTACCCACCACCCCCCGGCCCCCTCCTCCAGATGAGGAGGGGAGTCATTCTCAGAGCGGCCTCCATGGCGCGGTTGGCCTCGGCCAACTATGTGGTTATACTGACGGCCTGAAATTTGAGGTGTTTGCCATGAAACTCGTATTTCTTCACAAACCAGGAAGAGCCGCGGACCCCAAAAGCGGGGGTCCGCGCTACCCGCTTCTTAATCCCGCCATGTGTGTTCTTCTCATGGCGCAATTTGCTTTTTCTCGCGGGCCGAGCGCCGCTCCGTCCGCCAGCGGCGATTCCTTCTTCCCGGTGGCGGTGTGGTACGGCGGCGGAAAAGCGCGCGCACCTATGCTCGAGCGCCTTGACGCCACAAGTTCTGAGCGCTGGGGCAAGGATCTGGACCAGATCAAGGCCGTAGGGTTCAACACCGTAAAGTGCTGGGTGGACTGGGCGACGGCGGAGCCCAAGCCGGGCGAGTTCGACTTCCAGAACTTAGACCTCCTGATGCGCCTGGCACAGGAGCGTGGTTTGCGGGTTGTGGTGCAGATCTATCTCGATTCCGCTCCTGACTGGGTGGGCGAAAGGTATCCAGACGGCCGGTTTGTGGACCGGAGCGGGGCGGTAATAACTTCGCAAGCGGCTCCGGGTTATTGTATTGATCATGCCGGCGTGCGCGGCGAGATTGTCAGGTTCTTGGAAGCTCTTTCACGCGAAGCCAACAAATTCTCGACGCTCTATGGCTGGGACGTTTGGAGCGAGCCGCACGTGATAAACTGGGCCGAATTTCCTTATCTTAGCAATCCCGAATTCTGCTTCTGCCCATCCAGCCAGGCGCGCTTCCGGGAATGGTTGAAGAAAAAATACGGGACGCTGGAGGCGCTCGACGCCGCCTGGTACCGCCGCTTTGAGCGCTGGGAGCAGGTGGAGCCGCCCCGCGCTTCAACAATTCTTTCCTACACCGATTACCTCGACTGGCGCGCCTTTATCGACGACAAGCTGGCAGGCGATCTGCGCACCCGCGTCGTGGCCATCTGCAGCGCGGACCACGCCCACGCCATCACCAGCCATGCGGCAGGGCCGGCGCTCTTCACTTCTCCCACCGACGGCTTTGGCGAGCCCGACGATTTCAAGATGTCGGAGAACGCCGACTACTTCGGGACCTCACTCTATCCAAAGCATTCCGAGTCCGCGCATCCCTGGTCTTACCAGATGCTGGCGGCGGGTCTCGACTTCACGCGGTCGGCAGGGCACAGCTCGGGCAAGGGCTTCTGGATCGGCGAACTCCAGGCCGGCCAGGGCGTGACCGGCATGCGCATCGCGGAGCCCGTGGACTCGCACGATGAAGAGTTCTGGATGTGGAAGGTGGTCTCGCACGGCGCACGGGAGATTGCCGTGTACGCCTGGTACCCGATGAGTTCCGGCTATGAATCTGATGGATACGGCCTGATCAATCTGGACGGCACGCTCACGCCGCGCGCGCGCGCCGCCGGGCAAGCGGCGCAGCAGATCGCGCAAAACGCGAGCGACCTGCTCGACAGCGAGCCCGCCCGCGCGCAGGTGGCGGTCCTCTTCAATCGGCTTTCCTACATGGTGGGCGGGGCGGAGTCCTCGCTCTCGAAGTTGGGCAATGCCACGCGCGATTCGCTCGAGGGCGTGCACCGCGCCTTCTTCGAGCAGCAAATCCCGGTGGACTTCGTTCATCCCCTGGACGTGGTGCACGATAAGCTCAGCCAATATAAGATCCTGTTTCTGCCCTTCCCGGTGATGCTCTCGAGGGACGTTGCCGAGGGAGTGGCGCGCTTCATCCAGAAGGGCGGCTGCGTGGTGGCGGAAGCGCGCCTGGCGTGGAACGACGAGCGTGGATTCTCGAGCGACGAGGTTCCCGGCATGGGGCTCGCTGCGGTCTTCGGCGCGCGCGAGAAAGTGATCCGTCCGCTCGAGAGGCCGGAAGTCATCCTGGAGGCGAATGCCGGACTGCCCGGCTGGACGCCGGGCGTGCGCGCGGTTGCAACGGCCTTCGAGGAGGAACTGGAACCACTGCCCGGCGCGCGGGTTTTGGCGCGCTTTGGGGACGGCGCGCCGGCCATTGTCGAAAACAGCTATGGGAAAGGGAAGGCGATTCTGGTGGGATCGTTCCTGGCCATGGCCTACCAGCGCCAGCACGACGAGGCGACAAAACAAGTGTTGCTGGGCTTTGCCCGCGCCGCAGGCGTGGCGACGGAAATCACGGTCGCGGGCGATGACAGTTCTCAAATCGAAGTGCGGCGACTGGAGGGAAAGGATGTACAATTCCTCTTCGCCTTTAACCACTCTGACCATGCCGCCGATGCGAAGATCGCGGTCCGTGTCCCATGGACAGTGGGTGAGGCTCGCAGCTTGAATAACCAGCAGAAAGTGGCGTTCAGGCAGTCTGAAGAAGGGTTGGTGCTCGCCGCGCCGCTGCCGGTGGGTGGAATTTGGGTGGTTCGGTTTGATCGAAAATGATGAAGTGGCACAGGCACTCCTGCCTGTGACCAAAGCAACGCAGGCACTTAGGCCTGTGACCAATTCACAGAAGGCACAGGCAGGAGTGCCTGTGCTACTTGCACCATGACTAACCAATTTGCTCTTGGCTTGGATCTAGGCGGAACGAAAATCGCTGCCGGCGTTGTAAATTCACGGGGAAGGCTTTTTTCCAACGTGCGGTTTGCGACCCCGGCCCAGGGCGTGAGAAAGGACTTGGCTGCGCTGTTCGATGCGGCGCATGCGGCGGTGAGCGCGGCGAAGATTCCATGGGCACGGATTCGGACAATTGGGGTTGGAGTGCCGGGGGCCTTTGATCCACGCGCTGAAACCGTCTGGGCGCCAAACTTGCCGGGGTGGAAGAAGGTTCGCTTGCGGCACTTGCTCGAGGCTGCTTTACGACGGCCCGTGTACGTTGAAAGTGACCGCAATGTGCAAGCGTTGGCTGAAGCGTGGCTGGGATTGGGCGCGCAGCGACAGGTTCGGAACTTGGTTTTTCTCACGGTCGGAACCGGCATTGGCGCCGGATTGATCTCGGAAGGGAAACTGATTTCCGGGGCCCACGGAGTATCCGGGGCGGCGGGCTGGATGGTGATTGACCGAAGTTGGGAGCCGGAATACGGTCGGATGGGTTGCTTCGAAGCCTTGGGCGCCGGTCCGGCAGTGGCCAGGCTGGGCAAGAAGGCTTGGGAGCAAGACCCAACGAGCCTGATGGGCGCCCTGGCGCAGCGCGGCGGAGCCGGATTCCAGATTCAAGATTCCAAATTCCAGAAACCTGCGGCACGAATGATGCCTAGGACGAAGGATCTTCGTGCGCCGCGAAGAAACTCACCAATAGTAGTGCAGGGACTAGCGCTTCATCGAGGAGGCGCCGTAGCCAAAGCCGGCAGCGCAGGCAACATCACCGCCGAAGTCGTTGCTGCCGCAGCTCGCCGTGGCGACAAGGCCGCTCGCCGAGTCGTGGAAGAAGTTGGCGCCAATCTCGGCTTGGGTGTGGCCAATATCGTGAGTCTGTTGAACCCCGAGGTCGTGGTTTTGGGCGGGGGTCTGGCCGGCATGGGAACCCTGCTCCTTGCGCCACTTCGCAAGGCCCTGCGCCAATGGGGCCAACCGCTTGCCCGAAGGCAGGTTCGCATCGTGATCTCTCGCTTGGGAGAGGAGGCCGGGATTCTCGGCGCCGCCAGGTATGCCTTACTACAGCATGCTGAACAACCCCTCGTCGCCCGTGACTCCACGGAATGACAGGCGAGAGGGGTTTTTCGGCACTGCGCAATGAATGGAGGAATTACGATTATGTCAGCCGAAACGTACTTCGCAGAAGCACAAAAGGTCTACGAACGGATTCGTTCGACCCAAATCGGCAACATCCGGACGGCCGCACAATGGGGCGCGGATTCGATTTCGAAGGGGGGCTTGGTTCACTTGTTCGGCAGCGGGCACTCCGTGATCCCGGTGATGGATACGTTCCCGCGCTATGGCAGCTTTGCCGGTTTCCATCCTTTGATGGACGCTCGCCTTATGTGGACACAGGTGCTCGGCTCTGGCGGCGTCCGTGAACTGCTGAAGCTGGAACGGACCGAAGGTTACGTCGCCACCTTTCTCTCGAATTTCAAGTTTGAGCCGATCGACACCATGGTGATTTACTCACACGGCGGCCTGAACGCGGCAGGAATCGACGTGGCCCTGCACGCCAAATCGCTGGGTTTGAAGGTAGTGGCTGTCACCTCGCTCGAAAACGCTCGAATCACCAAGGCGACGCATTCCTGCGGGAAGAAACTTGCCGACTTGGGCGACGTGGTAATCGATAACTGCTGTCCGCCAGGGGATTCTCTCGTCGATGTCGCCGGCATTCCTGTGGCCGCCAGCTCAACCTTGGCGGTGATCGCCATTTCCATGGCTCTGACTGCGGAAATCGCGGCTGAGCTCGCAAAACGTGGCGTAAGGTTCCGGGCGTTTGTTTCGCCTAACGTCACTACCGTCGGCCCGGAGAACAACCGTCAGGTCTTTGACGACTACATCGCCAGGGTTGCGCCACGGATGCGGTAAAGGCTGATCCATGTTGAGTTGGGCTGGGGTTGTGCTGGCAGGGCTATTGAACGGCAGTTTCGCCATCCCCCTGAAGACCACACGCGTTTGGAAGTTCAACCATATCTGGACGCTCCATTCGCTCCTCGCCATGGGTGTGATTCCGTGGATCGTGGTGATGGTGGCGGTGCCGCGCTGGAACGATCTCCTGACGCACGTCGGCTTGCGCGGATGGCTGATCTTGGTTGGGTGGGGAGTGTTGTTTGGAATTGCGTCCCTGCTCTACGGCATCGCTGTGGACTTGCTTGGAATTGCACTCGGCTTCGCTATTCAACTCGGTCTCTCGATCGTGCTGGGCGCATTGCTGCCAATGTTGTGGGCCGGGGCATTTGAACTGCGAGCCCGTGGAGATTGGGTTTTCATGCTGGGACTCGTGTTGATGGTGGTGGGAGTCATCTTGTGCGCTCAGGCCGGAGGGAGCCAAGGCAAGTCCGGCGGCTGCGGCGCCAAGCGGTTCCGTTTGGGACTGCTGATTGCCATTATCGGAGGCGTATTGGCGCCCACTCTCAATTTTGGAATTCAATATGGAACCGCCCTCCTCAGTAAAGGTGCGGAGGCGCGGCGGATGCCGGGCTTTCCGGTGGAAATCTATCTTGCTTGGGCTGTATTCCTTTCTTCTGCGGCAGTGGTGCAGGCAGGATACTGCTTTGGGCGGGTTGTCCGTGAACGCTCGACAGGAGCCTTTGGCGCCGGGATGCGCACTCGTGATGCTCTTCAGGTGCCCGCCATGAGTTTGATCTGGATCTCGAGCGTGTTCGTTTACGGCCGCAGCGCCTTCGCCCTGGGCCCGCTTGGGAACAGTTTTGGTTGGCCGGTTTTTGTGGCGTTGATTATTCTGACGTCAAATGCCTGGGGAGTCTTGTTAGGGGAGTGGAGACAAGCCAGGTGGGCAGCGTTCTACCGGATGATCGCTGGAAGTGCAGTGCTGATTCTGGCGGCATTCGTCATCGGACAGAGCCGTACACCCTGAACGCCTCAATGTTAACCTGCGCAGTGCTCTTGTTTACGATTTCAATCGTATGTGCGGCGTCAGGCAATCCTTCGATTTTGAACACCACGACTTGGTAAAGACGCGGGAAATTCTTCAGGTTGAGGCTCACATTTTCTTTTAACTTCCCGTCAACGTAGACATCGACATTTCCACAGCCAGAGATCTTCTGGGCAATATATTCGACGCCCGTGCCTCTAAATGGAAACACCAAGGAATCGTTGGGTGACTCCGTGTAGTGGAAGCCTCGTTGAGAGTTAGTCAACGACCCTTCAATGGAACGCCACTTTCCGTGGTAGATGACAGACGTGTCATCGTGACTAATCAGCGTCGATTCCGGCATCGGTGTGGTTCTTAAGATAAGCGGGATCTCCCACAGTTTGTACAAGCCTGAGGGGACGTCATCGAAGGGGCATCCGGAGGTGAACAGGGACATCCGCACTTCGGTGCCCTCCAGTTTCTGGAACTTCGCACAAAGACTCGGGCCATAGAAATGGCCTCTCCAGATGTGATTGTCGCTGTGTGAATTGATGAATTTCCAAGGCCCCCAGGGGTGCTCGGACTGATAGAAGTCGTACCTCATTTCGTTGGGCTCGAACCATTTGTTCATTTTCTCAGTGTTGTACCAGGAGATCATCAGATAAACGCCGAGCGTGGGAATATAGCAGGGGGGCGTCTGACCGCATTTGGCCGGAAGGCTCAGAATAGGGATGGCGCGGCCGATTTGCTCCGACCAACTATCCGCACTGTGTCCGTCACCGCCCGCATAATACGTCCAATCGGAGGCTTGCAAGTTCGCTATTTTCGCTCGCTCGACTCGTCCGAGGATGAAGTCGTCTCCGTCATTCCAAAACCCGTTGGGCGAGACGGCATAAACATATTGAAGGGCGCCGTCCTGGGAGACCCTGCCTCCGTTCTTTCCGTAATGGATAAAGAAGGGAGAGCCAAACCGCGTGCCGGGCCACATGGGAGATTTGTAGTTGTCCGCCGCGGGCCGCGTCCACGTCAATCCCTTGTCGGTAGATTTGATAAGGCTCGCATTGAAGGCGGTCTGACGCAGCAAGGGATCTTTACTGTCACTCCCATAGACGTTTCTGGACACGAAGGCATAAAAAGTTGAATCGATGCATTCCTGCCCGCAAGCCTTCCATGTGGCGTTGTCCGCTTCTTTCTTGCCGGCGGCGCCGTATTCATCCATGCTGTTGACGATTCTCCCCGAAAGGGTGTGCGGACTGTCCCCATGCAATTGATTGAAGGCCAAGTTTCTCGATTGCGTGCCAAATCCTCGGCCATCGCAATTGAATGCGTACAGGTTATCGTCGTCGGCCCAGAATGGATCCCAAGTGTCCCCATTTGACATGTCCCATTTATGAATGTTAGTGAAGTCCATAAACACGTCAGTTATTGCGGTCTCCGCTCTCACCGTGCCAAACCCCTCTCCTAACAGCCGGGGAATGCCCTGAACGGCGCCGATCCAAGCCGACGAAAACACGGCTGCGGCCCTGAAGAATTGGCGGCGAGTGACCCACTCGGATGTCCCTTTTGGTTCGCGCATTCTTTGCTCCTCCCAGGAGAAGTTATTCTAAGGTAATTATCTGCTGACAAGTCGTTGTATATTATCGGCATGATTTCCGTGCAGGGGGCATCCGGGCGAAAAAGGCGCTCGACGAGCTTCGCTTTGTCGCGCCCGCGAGGACGCAAGTCCCGCGCGGCCGCTCGCCAGGCGGAAACCAGACCGCGCGTGAAGCTCGGGAGGACTCCACCCGCGCGGCCGCGCGTTCGAGAGCAGCCTGCGTCCTGGCTGCGGCGCCCTCGTACCCTTCTGATTGCGGCCCTTGTCGCATTCGCTACCCTGCCTTATCTCAACATTTTGTTCAATGGTTTTGTTTACGACGATGACAACCAGGTTTTGAAAAACCCGTACATCCGAAATTTCCATTATCTGAAGGAAATCTTTACCACCAATGTCTGGTCATTTGCCGGCGAGAGTGCCGTCACCAATTACTATCGGCCGATGATGACACTGGGATACCTTGTCTGCCATCGGCTCTTCGGGATGCGGGCTTACGGATTCCACCTTTTCAGCCTCTTGCTTCACGTACTCGTGGTCTGCCTCGTTTTTGTGCTCGCCGAGCGTCTCACCGGCGACCGCGTGGCGGCCTTTCTGGCCGGGGTCTTGTTCGCCCTGCATCCGGTTCACACTGAGTCGGTGGCCTGGATCGCCGCGGTCACGGACCTCGAGATTACGTTCTTTTATCTCCTCACCTTTGGACTCTTTCTGGCTGCGGCGCGACCGCTAAAGCCGCAGACCGTGGAAAGCCAGCCTGCGCAAGCGCCGGGATGGGGATGTTCGAAGCCCCTGCTGGCCGCGATGGGAGGCGCGTTTCTTCTGGCCCTGCTCTCGAAGGAGCAGGCGATGACTCTGCCGGCCCTGGCCACTGTCTATGAGCATTTCTATCGCCCGGACCACTCCGAAACAAGTACTCAGCAGAAATTGGCGCGTTACGGCCTCCTGTGGCTTCTCGCCGCGGCCTACGTGCTCTTCCGCATCCACTTTCTGGGAGCGGTGGCGCCCCGCGAGCAGTTTCCCGACCTCACCCCAGCGCAGATCGTGCTCTCGGCGATTGCTCTCGTCGGCCAATATATCGGAAAGCTCCTTTGGCCCCTGCAGCTTTGCGCCTTCTACGTCTTTCACGCCAGCAGCAGCCTCTTCGACCTGCGCGTTCTTGCTGGATTGCTGGTTCTATTGGGGCTGGCTGCCCTCTTCCTGGTCTGTTGGCGAAGCCCGCAACCCGGCACGCGATTAGCTTCCTTTGGGATCCTGTGGTTCCTCGCCACATTGGCTCCCGTCCTCGACGCGAACATGGTGGCCGTCAACGTCTTCACGGAACGCTATCTCTATCTGCCTTCTGTCGGTGTGGCTTGGCTGGCCGGTTGGGCGGTGTGGGAATTGTGGGGCCGCACGGAATCGCATCGCACTGCGCGGCGGGCCTTGCTTTTCGCCGGTATCGTGCTGGCCGGGCTGTTTGGCGTTCGCATTGTGATCCGCAACCGTGACTGGAACAACGACATCGTGCTGTTCACCCGCACCCTCAAGTTCTCGCCGGATGCTGACGTTATCCTCGACAACTTGGCCCTCGCCTACCGGCACCAAGGCGACGTACCTCAGGCCGAAAGCGCTTGGAGACAAGTGCTCGCCCGCAGCCCCAACGATCCTCCCGCACTCAACAACTTGGGCCTGCTGGCGCTCCAGAGACATCAGTATGGGGAAGCAATCGATTTTTTCCAGCGTGTCATGACGCTGGATCCAAACGTGATGAATCCGCACCTCAACCTCGGCATGACCTACGCGGAGATGGGGCAGACGGCGCAGGCCGAACGCCAATTCCGCGCCGCCGTCACCCTGGCGCCCCTGAGGTTCCAGCCTCACAATCACCTGGGCCAGATCCTCGTTAAGGAGGGGCGGTGGGACGAGGCTGAGGGTCAGTTCCGTGCTTGCATCCGCCTCGAGCCTAACTCGCAGGCCTATGATTTTCTCGGGCTGATTAATATTCGGCGGCGCAACTGGGGAGCTGCGGAAGATGCTTTTCGGGCCGCTCTCGGTCTGGATTCGTCCGACAGCAACGCCCACTTTGGACTGGGCTACATTTACAGGGCCACAGGCCGTCCCGCCGAGGCTCTGAACCAATACCAAGCCGGGCTAGTGAAGGACCCGGGCAATCCGGAAGCGCTGGCCGCTGTGGGGAGGCTGCGACAGCAGATCCCCGGCCAGGCCCCGTAATCGCGCACGTCGCGCTGGATTTCTGCTCGCCCGCGCTAAGACCCCTACCTGCGCGGAGGTGGCGCCGAAGGCGCTTCTGGTCCGCCCGGGCTACACCGCCGTGCGAAGCCCACAACACCGCAAGATGACCGCCAAACGTTGTATAGTATTGGAATGATGTCGAAGGACGGGCCATCGGACCGGAAAACCAGCGCGCGGAGCGTGGGTTTGGAGCGCCGGACGGGGCGCCGATCCCGGTCGGCGTCCCAGCGGGCGAACGCCCAGCCAGCGGGCAAGGGCGGGAAGACTCCCCCGGCGCCGGCGCGAGTACAGCAGCGGCTCGCCTCCCGGCTGGCCCGCGCCCGTGCCCTCCCGATCGCGGCCCTGATCGCCTTTGCCACGTTGCCTTATCTTAATATTTTGTACAACGGCTTCGTCTATGACGACGACAACCAACTGGTGCTGAACCCCTACGTCCGCAGCTTCCATTACCTGAAAGAGATTTTTACCACCAACGTTTGGTCTTTCAGGGGAGTGACTGCCATCACCAATTATTACCGGCCGATGATGACGCTAGGGTACCTTGTGGGCTACAAACTCTTCGGTCTGCGCCCTTACGGATTTCATCTGATTAGCCTTTTACTCCACGCCGCTGTGGTTTGCCTCATTTTTGTGCTCACCCAGCGCTTGACCGGGGATCGTGTCTGGGCTTTTGTGGCTGCGGCCTGGTTCGCCCTTCACCCGATTCACACCGAGTCGGTGGCTTGGATAGCTGCCGTCACGGACCTCGAAGTTACGGTTTTTTATCTCATCACGTTTGGGTTATTTCTAGCTTTGCCGGGACCAGCGGGCGGGCGTTCGGAGCGCTTGCTGGCCTTGATGGGGGGGACCTTTCTTCTCGCTTTGCTCTCGAAGGAGCAGGCGATGACTCTGCCGGCCCTGGCCACCGTTTATGAGCACTTCTACCGTGAGGACCGCTCCGAAACGTCCCTCGCTCAGAAGTTGACGCGTTACGGCGTCTTGTGGTTGGTCGGCGTCGTGTACGTGCTCTTTCGCCTGCATTTCTTCGGAGCACTGGCGCCCGCCCAGAATTTACCCGGCCTTACCCCGTTTCGAGTCCTGCTCTCTGCCGTCGCGCTGGTCGGCCAGTACGCCTGGAAGCTCCTCTGGCCAGTGCGGCTCTGCGCCTTCTATGTTTTCCATCCGAGCAGGAGCCTGCTCGATCCGCGTTTTCTCGCCGGGTTGCTGGTCATCCTCGCCTTCACGGCCCTTTTTTTCGTCTGCTGGCGCAGCAGGGAACGAGACGTCCGTTTCCTTTCCTTCGCTATCTTGTGGTTCTTTGCGACACTGGCCCCGGTGCTCGATGCCCACTGGGTGGGGGCCAACGTTTTTACCGAGCGCTACCTCTATTTGCCTTCCGTCGGCATCGCATGGCTGATAGGTTTGGGCGCGGCGAAGTTGTGGCGCCGCGCGGGCAGGCCTCCGGCGTTGCGCCGAGCCCTGGTGCTGGCCGGCGTCACGTTAGGCTTGCTTTTCGCCGCTCGCATCGTGATTCGGGACCGCGACTGGAACAATGACATCGTCTTCTACACCCGGACCCTGGATGTCTCCCCTGACTCCTATCTCTTCCAGAATAACTTGGGAACAGTTTACTGGCACGCTCACGAGGTGGACAAAGCTGCAAGCCTGTGGCAACGAGCGCTTGCTCTCAATGTGGACAACCCGGACGTGCTCAACAATCTGGGCCTGGTGGCATTCGAGAGGCATCAGTATGCGGAAGCAGCCGGGTACTTCGAGCGCGCGAGCCGGTTGAGACCCAGCCTGCCGGATCCGCATCTCAACTTGGGCAAGGCGTACATGAAACTGGGGCAGCCCGGCTCAGCCGAACCCCAACTCCGCGCCGCCGTGGCGCTCGCACCGCTTAACAGTAGTGTTCACGATGAACTCGGCAAGCTACTCGCGGAGACAGGACGCCCGGAGGAAGCCGAGGAGCAGTTCCGCGCTTCTGTTCACATTGAGCCGAGTATCTTCGCCTACGACTATCTCGGCATGCTCGAGGTCCGTCGTCACGCTCCGGAGGCAGCGGAGCGCGATTTTCGGGCTGCCCTCGGCTTGGATGAAACTGATAGCAACGCCCACTTCGGACTAGGCTTCCTTTACAAATCCGCCGGCCGCACGGCCGATGCCCTGGCCCAATACCAAGCCGGGCTGGCGCGCGATCCGGCCAACGCGCAGGCGCTTGCGGCTGTCCGGCAACTGCGGCAACAAAGCCCCGGCGCCATGCCCTAGCTGGGCCCTGCACGGCATCATCGGCGTTCGGCGCGCCCCAGGAGTACTGAGACGCCACCCGGCCAGTTGACGCTTTATTGAGGATGAACGATCTTGTATCCTACCGTGGTTGCCAGGCTTTCCGTGGCCCTCCCGAACGTGTTCGGCAGGGGATGCGGACGAGAGAAACGAAGAAACTGATACGACCCCGAGGGGCGGCGCAAACTATTTTCCCTTATTTTGCGTCATTGAGAGTGGAATTGGGATTAGAAATCTCTGATCGTCCGGATGCGGCGCTGGTGCGGGATGCCATGCGCGGGCACACGGAAGCCTTCAACGTGCTGGTAAGGCGTTGGGAGCGGAAGATTTACAGCTTTCTGGTGTATCTGACGGGACAGCCGGAAGATGCCCTTGACATGTGCCAGGAGGTTTTTCTCTCAGGTTATCGTCATCTGGGCCAACTGAAGGATGTGGAAAAGTTCCCCCAGTGGCTGTTTCGGATCGCGCGCAACACTGCTCGCTCCCATGCCCGCCATGCGCATGGGGCAGAAACTAGTCTTGATGAGCTCGATCCGGCGGACGGTTCTTTCGGGGCGAGGGTAGGCGAGGCAGGGGAGTGGCAACAGGGCGAGATGAAGATCCTGGTGGAAAGAGCGCTCGCGACACTGCCCCTCGAGCAGCGCGAGGCCATTGTGCTGAAGTTCTACCAGGGTTTCAAGCTGGAGGAGATTGCCGAGATCCAGGGCTGTCCGCTGAGCACCGCCAAGACCCGCATGTACTCGGGTTTTGAACGACTGAGGAAGCTCATCGAGAGGTAATGCTGTAGGGGCCGGGGCTGGCCCTGCTTTGGTCTGCGAAGATGATGGGGGCGGCAAGTGGTCCCCCGACAGAGCCGACGCAGGGGACGGCAAGGCGCTCCCCCGGCGGTCGCCATCCTGTCCGGGCGGGAGAGGGTCATGCGTCACGTGAGGTGACGTTTCTTCCTCTCCTTGCCCTCTCCTGCGCGGAGAGGACGGCGCGCTGTTCGATCTTGGAGCGTCGACAGTTAAGAGTTAGAAGAGTTGAGATTGTCTTATCCGGTAAGAAGGCAAGTGGAACAATAAGAAAATTGGAATATTTGGGACTTGGAAGCCCGAAGTTGGGAATTACGGGGTGGCAAGCCGGCGTTGAGGGTTTGCAAGTTTAGGTCTGGAGCTTCCCTGGAGGCCGGATTCTGACTCCTGACTCCCGAATCGTGGATTCTGTTTTTCCGCGCAGAAGAGGTGAACGCCATGCGATGTCGTGAATGGGGAACCGAGCTTACCGACTGGGCGCTGGATGAGCTGTCTCCGGCGAAGGTGCGAGAGCTCGAGCAGCATCTCCGGGAGTGCGAGGAGTGTGCTCGCTCGGCGCAGCGCTTGCTCGGTGTGCGCCAGGCCTTGACGAGTAGCTTGACAGACCGCGAGATGCCCGCCCACTTGGTTTTTGCCGGAGAAAAGACGCAGAACCCCTTTGCGGGTTTCTGGGCGGCCTTTCTGCGGACAGGGGCGCTTTCCGCGGCTGCGGCTGCGATCTTCCTGGTTGTCGCATCGGTTGGTCTGCGGTATGGGGGGACGCGGCTGCTTCCGGCTACCGCCTGGGTTAAGCCGGCGATGACGCAGACGGAGTTTCAAGCCTTCATCACAAAGGCTGTCGCCGAACAGGTGTCTTTGCAGAGCAAAGAAATGAAAGCTGCCACCACGGCTCAGGTGGCGGACCTGCGCCAGGAGCAGACGGAGAACTGGGCGCGCATTGGGCGGCAGTTGCAATACCTGGAGCTAGCCGAGTATACGCAGTGGAAAGAAACGCAGCAGCAGAACCAGGTTATTAGCTCGGTTGCCCATTATCAGCAGCTACCCGCCAACTCGCCCGCGGAGCGCTGAGGTGATGGTGTCTCAGTTTGCTGGAGCGGCGCTCACGGAGCGCCGGATATCCCTCGGCGGCCAGAAACCGCCACTACAAGAATTAAACCGAGACACTGCTGGGGAGGTAACTCGAATGTATTTCAAGCTGGGAAGGTCAGGCTGGGCTGTCGTGATGGGCCTTGCCTGCTCGCTTTTACCGCTGTGGTGTGTCCGGGCGCAATCGCGCCCATCCAATATTAGCGCGCTGAAGGGCCAAATAAAGGTCTTCGAAGCCGTCATTGATGGAACAATGGCCCAGACTTTCGCTCCGCCCTTCGGCCTGCTCGAGAAGACTCAGGGAACTTATCTGCCCGGTTTCGGTTTGGCCTTCAGCTTGGAAGTGAATCTCTATCCTTTGCGCACTCCCAATCCATTTAATATGGCTCCCCTGAGCAAAGCAGAACTGGAAAGGGCAGAAAAGGTGAAGCGGGAGCGAATCGCGACCGTCAGGGAGTCGGTTCCCCGCCTGCTGGCCGACCATGCGATGAGCTTGCGTGACCTTGGTACGGCAGATTCGGTCGCGGTGGTCGTGCACCTTTTTGAAGTGGAACCCGGAGATACCAACCTTCCTGACCAACTTGTAATCGAAACACGAAAGTCGGACTTGGATCAGTTCTGGGACAGGAAGATTTCCTATCAAGAACTGGTCGCCAAGATGAAGGTCTTGGAACTTTGAGAGCTTCACCATGAGCACTGCTACAGTCAGCCACAAGTTGTTGGGACAATTGCTGGTGGAGCGTGGCCTGCTTCCCGAAGATGACCTGCAAAGGGCGCTAACGTTGCAGCGGGAACGGAAGGGCCGCCTGGGCAAGATACTCCTGGACCTCGGCTATATTTCGCAGCAAGACCTGCTGATTGTTTTATCCGAGCAACTGGGCATTCCACGTGTTGACCCGGCCGAACTCCAGGAGGTGCCCATGGAGGCGGCCGACTTGCCCTCGGGATTCTTGTACCAGTCTCTTGTTTATCCGTATCGAGTTGAGGATGGAACCGTGTTCGTCGCCATGGCCGATCCGCTCGACAGCGACAACGTTCGGGCGATCGAGCAGTTGCTGGGCCGAAAAGTGGAGGTGCGGCTGGCGAGCGAAGCCGCCATCGTCAAGGCCCTGAACGTCTGGCTGGGCGAGGAGCACAGTGAAGCGGGCGTGATGACGGCGAATTCCGACGAGTCGCCTCAAGTCACAGAGGCGGAGGCAGCAGACATTGACCAACTGCGCGACTTGGCTTCCGAGGCGCCGGTGATTCGTTGGGTGAACCAATTGGTGGCCCGCGCCCTGGAGCGTCGTTCCAGCGACATCCACTTCGAGCCCTTCGAAAAGCAGTTCCGGGTCCGCTACCGGATTGACGGAGTTCTGTACGAGGTGCCGGCCCCGCCGCGTGAGATGCAGGCGGCGATTACTTCGCGGATCAAGCTCATGGCGAGGCTCAATATCGCCGAGCAGCGCTTGCCCCAGGACGGCAGAATTCCTCTGCGGGTACTAGGCCGCGAAATCGATTTGCGAGTCTCGACGCTTCCTACCCTTTATGGAGAAAGCGTGGTGATGCGTCTTCTGGACCGTAGCGCGAGCGATCGTTATTCCTTGGCTACGTTGGGATTCCCGGAAAGCCTGTTGCGCAAGATGGAGTACTATCTCGACCTTCCCCATGGTCTTTTCCTGGTTACCGGTCCCACCGGAAGCGGCAAGTCCACCACGCTCTACGGCTCCCTACGGCGCCTCAACACCATGGACGTGAAGGTGATCACGGTGGAGGATCCGGTCGAGTACCAATTGCCGGGTGTCAACCAAATCCATGTGAATCCCCAAATCGGTCTGACTTTTGCCGCGGGACTGCGCCACATCGTACGCCAGGACCCGGACATTATCATGATCGGTGAGATCCGGGACCTCGAGACCGCCGAAATCGCCATGCGCGCGGCGCTCACCGGCCACCTGGTTTTCAGTACCTTGCACACCAATGACGCTCCCAGCGCGGTCACACGCCTTACGGACATGGGGGTGGAACACTACCTGGTTTCATCTTCCTTGGTGGCTGTGCTCGCGCAACGCTTGGTGCGGGTATTGTGCGATAAATGCAAGATACCGTACGCGGCGGATCTCGACGAGCTGCGGAAACTAGGCTACGAGGGCGCGACGGAGCCTTTGACGCTTTACCGGGCAGGCGAGTGCGCCTATTGCGGGCATACCGGCTTCCTGGGACGAGTGGGAATCTTCGAATTCATGGAGATGGAGGAAGGAATCCGGCGGGCAATCGTATCCCACGCTGACGCCAGTACTTTGCGAACGGCAGCCCGCGAGCGCGGTATGCGCAGCTTGCGAGAGGATGGCTGGCTGAAGATTGCCTCCGGCCAAACGACGGTGGAAGAAGTAATGCGCGTTACGCAGGAAGTTTAGAAGAAGTTGTCAGTCGTCAGTTGTCAGCAGTCAGTTGCTCTTATTCAGTAGGATTTTCAGTCTTCGAATTTCGATTTTCGGTTTTCGAGTTTCGAGCAGATGCCTGAGTTTTCGTACAGAGCGATCAAGGGCAGTGGCGAAGTGGTCCAAGGGACGCTGGTCGCGGAAACCGAGCCGGCTCTTCTGGCGCAACTTCGCCGCATGGGATGCATGCCCATCCACGTGAGCGCGAAAGACGGCTCAGCGGGCGCCCGTTGGGCACGGCTCACACGCCGGGGCGCATCTTCGGCGGACCGCCTGATATTTGCCCGGCAGCTTGCCACGCTCGTGCGCGCCGGCATCCCACTTGACCGTGCCCTTTCGCTCTGTCGCGATTTGGGGGACAAGCCTGCCCTCCGCGCCGTGATTGACGACACGCTCCGCGAATTGCGCAGCGGACAGTCCCTGGCTCACAGCCTGGCTGCCAATGAGCGTTTTTTCCCCCCACTTTATGTGGCCATGGTGCGGGCCGGTGAAGCCAGTGGTACGCTTCCGGCGGTCCTGGACCGCCTGGTGGAGTTTGAGGAGTTCAGCGCCGAGCTTCGCGGCTACCTGATTTCCGCTCTCATCTACCCTATGGTTCTGCTCGCCGTAGGAGGCGTGGCGATCGCTTTCTTGCTCGGCTTTGTGGTGCCACGCTTCGCGCAGATTTTTGAAGAGGCCGGGAAGGAACTGCCCTTGCCAACCCAGATCTTGATGGACGTTTCCCAGGCCTTTCGCGATTACGGCTGGCTGGCAGCGCTCATCATCGTGGTGACGGTGTTGCTGGTGAGCCGCTGGGTGCGGACTGAGTCCGGCCGGCTGCGTTGGGACCAGTGGCGTTTGAAGACGCCCTTGCTGGGAGACGTCGGCCTGAAGCTCGAAATCGCCCGCTTTGCCAAGACCATGGGCACCTTGCTGACCCAGGCGGTCCCGATCATCTCGGCACTGCGCCTTACCCGCGAGGTCTTAGGCAATCGCCGCGTGGCGTCTGCGGTCGAGCCGCTCATCCAGGGTGTCAAGCGAGGTCAGGGGTTGGCCAGTCCGCTGGCTGAAACCGGTCTGTTTCCGGCGCTGGCCGTGCAATTAATGACTCTGGGAGAGCAAACGGGAAAGCTGGACTCCATGCTGCTCGAGCTGGCCGCGATTTACGACCGGGAAGTCCGCGTGGCCACCAAGCGTTTGGTGGCTCTCGTCGAGCCGGCGGTGATTCTGGCCATGGGCTTGGTTGTCGGAACGATCGTGATTTCCACTCTGCTGGCAATTGTCAGCATTAATGAGGTGCCCTTTTGATGAGCCGTCCAAAAGAAGAGAGAGGCTATTTTTCAGAACCGAGTTCTATGCAGGGTTTCACTTTGATCGAATTGATCGTGGTGATTCTCATCCTTGGGCTGCTTGCCGGCCTCGTGGTCCCGCGCCTGTTCAAGCATGCCACCCAGGCCAAGATCACCGTGGCGAAAGCGCAGATTGCCGCCTTCCAGACGGCGCTGGGTGCTTACAAACTTGATACAGGCAATTTCCCCAGCACCGACCAGGGTTTGCAAGCGCTGCGCACAGTCCCAGCGGGGGTCATGAACTGGAACGGCCCTTACCTGCCCAAAGAGATCCCCTTAGATCCCTGGAACCGTCCCTATATTTACAAGTTTCCTGGGGACCATGGTGATGAACCGGACATCATCAGCTATGGAGCCGACGGGCTGCCGGGTGGTGACGGAGAGAATGCGGATATCCTTAGCTGGAAATGAGACGCCTCGCTCGCGGCCGCAGGAAGCCGGCGTGACGCTGCTCGAGCTGGTGATCGTTCTGGCTATTATCAGTCTGGCAGTGTCGCTGGTCGCTCCGCGGTTTGGCCGCTGGAGCGATGAATGGACGTTGAGGAGCGCGGCAGAACGGGTTGCGCAAACCGTCCGCTACGCCCGCACGCGCGCGCTTTTCGAGCAGACCTATTACGTGGTGGAAATCGAGCCGGCAACACACCTGGTGCGGGTTCTCAATCCTGCCAGCGGCTTTATGCGCGGATACGCACTTCCCCGCGGCGTGACGATAGATGACGGTGAAGTCCCTCCGCCTTCGGTGGTGCGAATCTTGTTTCCACCCTCGGGCGTGGTGGAGGAGAGAAATCTGTGGCTGAGTGACCGCCGCAGAAGCAGATACAGGGTCCATGTGAGTTTTCTGCTCGGTAGTTCGGTGGTGGAGGCTGTTAAACAGGGAGCACGCTAAAGTGCTGAGGATCATACAACGCGAACCACTCGAGGCCTGTCGTAGGCACGCGTCGCTCTGGGGGCTTGACCCAATCACGCCTATCCCGGCCGGCGCTGGGCTGCGGCTTCGCCGCCCGATTTGCGGAGAGGCTTCGCATTTCCACGGGGCGTGGGTCCGGAAGAACTTCCCCGGCGCAGGCTGGAAGGCTCGGCCGTCGGGGATGACCCTTCTGGAAGTGCTGATGGCGGTTTCGCTCCTGGGCATCAGCTTCGTCACTATTTTCTCCGGTCTTTCTGCGGCGCTTCGCGCTACGGGTCGCCTGGACCTCTTCGATCGAGGTAATGAATTCGCTATCCAAAAGCTCAATGAGCTTTTCTTGGATCCCTCGCTGCTGGCGGACGATCGTCGTTACGGAGTCTCTCCCTCGGGCATCGAGTGGGAGGCGAGAACCGAGTTGGTTGAGAAGCGGCCGTTGCCAGGGTCTGAAAAGCCGGCTCAACTGGTCCGAATCGTTCTGCAAGTCTTCTGGCGCACGCCTAAGGGCCGCCAGAGTCTGAATCTGGAGACGCTGAAGCTGGTCATACCTGAGCCGCCACCTGGTCCGTAAGAGCAGGATTCAGGATTCGGGATTCAGGATTCAGGATTCAGGAGTCAGAAGTCGGCAATTAGGAGCAAGGGATGCACGATGCGATAGCCAAAATGCGGGAGCCACGCAAAAGCCCAGAACGGGTTTCCCTGAATCCTGAATCCCGAACCCTGAGTCCAGCTTGTCCCGGTGTGTCACTGAGCCCCGAATCCCGAATCCAGAATCATGCTTTTCCTGAATCCCGAATCCTGAACCCTGAATCCTGCCGGGGATTCACGCTGTTCGAGGTCCTGCTCAGCATAACGCTGACGGGGATGTTGATGATCGCTCTGCTGATTGGGCTGCGGGTGGCAAACCGGGCTTGGCGAGCCGGAGAAGCGCGACTCCGCTTGGTGCATGCGGCGGCTGAGCGGAATGCTTTCGTAGTGGAACAGATCTCGTCCCTGGTGCCCTATCGGGTGACGTCAAGCGACCCTAATCTGCCGGGAAACTTCACGGTGCTGCAAGCCAACGCCGGCTGTCTGCGTTTCATCAGCTCTTACAGCAGCGTGTACCGAAGCCGCACGGGACTGGTGCTGGTGGAATACGGCATCGTCGAGGCATCGAGAGGGGACCTCGAATTGGCGCTGCGCGAAACTCCCGTGGCCGACAATGACATCCTTTATCACAAGCTGGTCCTGAGGGTCACTACCGACCGTGACACCGGACTTCCCGTGATCAACTATCAGCCGTTTTCGCTAAGGGCAACCGACCTGCTCTTGATGACGGGTCTGAGCGACGCTTGGTTTGAGTATTTGGATTTGCACCCCAAGAAAAGCCGAGTTCCGGTCTGGCGGCAGGACTGGCAGAGCAGCGATGAAGCGCCTTACCCAGCTGCGATCCGGTTGCACTGGCAACGCGAAGGCCAAGTAGGAGAAGCGATCATGGCGGTGCGCGCCAAGTTAGAGCCGCCAACGACAACGCCGTTGCAGTAAGGATTCAGGATTCGGGATTCAGAGTTCAGGAGCCAGAAGGCAGCGATTAGGAATAAGGAATGCACGATCCAACACCCAAAGCGCCACAGCCAAGGAACGCGCACGAATGCGTCTCCCTGAATCCTGCTTTTCCTCATCCTGCCGGGGTGGCGTTGTTGGCGGTGATGGCCACAGTCAGCGTGATGCTCTTGGTGGCTATGGCGTTCTCGGGTTCAGTGCAAATCGAGACTCGATCGGCCATTTATCGCAAGGAGGCCACCCAGGCTTATGCCCTCGCCTTGGGCGGAGTCCAAGCCGCCATTCTGGAAATTGCCTACCCGCTGCCCGAGGACCAAAAAGACAAGCCCCGGCTTTGGAGGAGAGGGCAGAGTTTGTTGCGCGTGCCTTACGCACGCGGCGTAGCGTTGGTGGAGATAGTGAATGAAACCGGCAAGGTGGACCTGAACGTCGCCGACCAAAAACAACTGGCGCGTTTGTTTGTAGCGCGCGGCCTGGAAAAGGACCGGGCGGCCAATCTGGCCAAAGCCATCGACCACTGGCGGAGCCCCGCGGGCTCTGACGAGGCGGACTTCAAGGCCTTGGACGAATACTATCTCGAAGCCGGGTATCGCCCCGCTCACGATAGCTTCACCTCGGTGGAAGAAGCGTTGCGCGTTTGTGGTATGAGCCGGGACATCTTCTTTGGCACGGCAGAGTACAGCCGGGAGAATGGAATTCAGGAGCAATATGGGGTGGGCCGGGACTTGACGGTTTACTCGAAGTCCACGGCGGTCAATGTGAATTATGCTTCAGAGGCCGTCTTGCTTAGCGTGCCTGGTGTGACGGAAGAGTTCGCGGAAAGCCTTGTGCAGGAGCGAAGCAAAACCCCGTTTGATTCAGCGGAGGATATCTCGCGGCGTTTAGGATCGTCGATGCCGGATAGCGCGGTGCCGTTCCTGTCCTTCAATGATGACAGCAAAACCTACACCATCACTTCGGTGGGCATGGTCCAGGGCTCACGCCTGCAACGGACCGTGAAAGCCGTGGTCAGCCTTGAGCCAGACGGCGCGGCCTCGCATCGCATTCTTGCTTGGTACGATGAAGTCACGGAATGAAAGGAGAAGTCAGGAGACAGAAGTCAGGAGTCAGAATGACGCTGAAACTCGAAATTCGAAACTCGAAATTCGGAAATCGAAAGAACTTCGAGGCTGGTTGCATGCAACGACGCCCCCGGCCAAGCGGTGGCCTACCAGGCTACGGAATTCCGCCTACGCGGCAATGACCTGTTGGGCGATTTTTGAATTTCGAATTTCGATTCTGACTCCTGACTCCTGACTTCTTGGAATGCCTCGTATGTTTACCAAACTCATTGTGGGCGTCGATTTCGGAGGCGGGGCGTGCCACCTCACCGCTCTGGGCCGCCGATTCCGTCGCTTTACGCTGCTTGATGAATTGCATCTCCCGGACGCGTCGAATGAGGATGCACCGCCCAAAGTGGCCGCCTTTCTGGACCGTTATCGCCTCCGCGAAGCGCGCGTCGTCGCTTGCTTGCCGCGCGAAGCTGTGCTGGTTAAATTCTTGAGCCTGCCCGCGGAAGCCGAGCCGCAGTTGGCCAAGGTCGTAGACTATCAGTTGAGCTCGCTTCACCCCTATAAGGACGATCAAGTGTATTGGGATTGCGCGGTGGTGGACCGCGATCCGAAGACGAAACAGATCAACGTTGTCGTGGTGCTGGCGGAGAAATCGCGCGTGAACGGCTACAAGCAGACGCTTCAGGGACTGGGCGTGCGCCTGAGCGGTCTGACGCTGGGCGCCACGGCGCTGGCGGCCCTGGTGAAGCCTCTGCTGCCGGCCGTGGCCTTGATCGTTTGTGGCCGGGGCGCGGCAGTGGAGCTGCTCTCTTTCCACCAGGGCAACCTTTGCGCCACGCAAGAGATTGCTCTGGAACCCAGCGCCAGCGCCCAGGAGCGATTCGAACGGGAGTGGCATCGCGCCCTCTCGGCCTTTCCCGTCTCCGACGCCGCCGCAGTTCCCTGGTTCGTCTACGGGTCCGTGCCGCCCTCGTTTTCTGCTTTGCTCGAGGGGGCGTCAGCTTTGCCGGCTCCGAAACTGAACTCGAGCAAGCGCCTCGCCTCGGGGGACTTCGAGTGGACCAGTCTGGCGGCAGCCTATGTAGGCTTGATGCGCCGCGGCTCGTCCTTCGTCAACTTGCTTCCTCCGGGGGAGCGTTGGCAGCCGCACCCCGGGATGCGCTTTCCAATTTACGCATTGGGCGCCACGGCGGCGCTTCTGGCTTTCGCTTTGGTGTCTCACGCCTGGATCGAAAGGGTGATGTACAACCGCGCCTTGGATCGCGCCCTCGGGCGCCTCGAAGTCCACGCGCAACGGCTTCGCGGGCAGAATCAAGAGACCAGCGGCCTGGAGACCCGCGCCGCAGTTCTTGAAAACATCCGGGCCGGCACCTGGCAGAAACTCCACATACTCCAACAACTGACGAAGTTGCTGCCGGACGGTACTTGGCTCCAGGAATTGCACGTCAGCGAAGACATGGTGGAAATCAATGGTTATTCGAATCACGCGGCGGAGTTAGTTCCGCCGCTCGAGAATTCGCCTTACTTCACGCAGGTTGAGTTCAGCGCTCCGATCACTCGTGATAACCAGAATCGAGAAGTTTTTCGAATTCGAATGCGGCTGAAACAAGCCCATAAGGATTGACGATTGATGATTGCCGATTGCCGGCCGCCCAATCAGGCACGTCACCCCCGCCCAAGCGAGGGTGCATGGTTGTCGGGATGGTTTCCCGTTGGCGCGGGAATCACGCATTCGTGGAAGAGGAAAGTGACCGGCAATCGTCCATCGTCATGTGGAGTCTAATGTTAGAAAAATTGAAGAAGCTTAGCCGTCGGGATCAAATTGCTCTCGGGGTAGGCACGGGAGGCGTAGCCTTGTTCCTGCTGTTGAACTTTGGCGCGCTTCCTCTCTTCGAACGACTGGGCGCCAGTCCGGAGGGGGTCCACCAGAAAGAAGTTGAGCTGCGCCGGGACAAGCGACTGGTGGCTGAGGAGCAGCTCGAGAGGGCCTCTCTCTCGAACGCCAGGGAGCGCCTGAAGGGACTCGAAGCCGGTCTCCTGGAGAGCTCCACGCCTTCGCTGGCAAGTGCCGAGTGGCAACATCTGGTCGGGCAGTTGGCGGAGAGCAAGGGCATCCAGCTCGGCAGCAGTGAGTTGCTTCGCACGCAGGACCTCGGCGCAGGGTATTCCCTCGTGACGGGTCGGGCGCAGTTCCGCTGCAGCTTGGTCCAACTCGTCGATTTTCTGGTGGCTTTGGCAGGCTCTCCCAAACTGTTGTCTGTTACGGGCCTGTCAGTTTTCGCTTCCCAAGGGGACAAGGAAGGGAGATTAAACGTGCAGTTGACGATCGCGGCAGCCGCCCGGACCATGAAGGTGGCGAAGGACGAGGCCGCGCACTAGGCACCGGAGGAACCATGCTGGGCAGACGGCGGGAACAGATTCTCATTATCGGAACACTCATCGGCTTGAACATCCTGCTGGGCTGGCGCTTGGGACTGCTCTGGAAGGATTATCGCAGTAGCATCCGCTGGCTCTCCGCGGGCCCGGCGGCCCAGCGTGGGCCTACAGTTGCCCCCGGCTCGAATCAGGCGAGGCAGCCGCAGAGCTTCGTGGACATCGTCGACCGAAATGTTTTCAGCCCGCTGCGCGGTACCCCGCCCCCGCAGCCTCCGGAAGAGGCGAAGGCTCCGAAGCTGCCGCTCTTGTTCGGAACCATGAACCTCGGAAACGGCAGATTTGCCTTGATGTCCCCGGCCGACCAGTCTCCGCCCCTTTCCAAACGCGTTCTGCCGGGAGAGGAAATCGGCGGTTACAAGTTGGTTGCTATTGGTACCTCAAACGTCCAACTCGAGTGGCAGGAGAAGAAGATCACCCTTGAAATTACCCCGCCTGCCAGCCGTAGCTCCGGTATTGCTGACAGAGCGGCCGCGGCGCGTCCCACTTCGGGAGCACCGGCGGGAAGCGCTCCTGGCGCAATGACCACCGTAGGTCCGAACTCAGCATCCGCCATTGCCGCCCGCATGGCGCCGCCCGGAGCTCCCCCCGACGCCCCCGTCGGCACCGTTGTCGGAGGAAAGAAGAAAGTTCTGCTGCCCACTCCTTTTGGCACGCTGGAACAATGGCAGGATGTGGGCCCATCCGGCTCACCGGGGCCGCAACAAGCCGGCCCGCCTAAATAAGCAACAAGGGGGCCGCAAGACGCAGGCAGGAGTCAGAATCGAAATTCGAAAATCGAAATTCGAAAGCCGCGGTCGATACAAAAGGAGGAGCTAGTTGCGTTTATTCTCTCATTCGCTCTATGGAAATTTGCGAAGACGGTGGATGATCAGTGTCGTTGAATGCCTGAGTGCGCCCCTCGGGCGTCGGTTGTTGTGGCTCTCGGCTGGGCTTGCCGTCTTCGCCCTCACTCTTGCAGCTTCTCTAACCCTCAGCGCGCCCCCGAGCGGCGCGCAGCAAACCGAGACGCCTGCGCCACAAGCAGCGCCGGCGGGATCTCCGGCGCCTCAACCGTCCCAACAGGCCAAGCCGACCGTTCCCCCAGGGCCACAATCCCCCCCAAGTGGGCCGCCCGCAGCGGGACCCACGCAATCGGGACAGCCCGCGCCGCAAGCCTCGCAGCCTGGTCCTGCGGCCCCTGGCCAAGCTCCGCCTGGCAACCCGACCGCACCCGCCGGACAAGCTCCACCCAATGCGCCTCCCGGCGTTACGGGCGGGCCGGGGGTGGGATTCCGTCTTGAGAATGCTGACCTCCTCCAGTTCATCAGCCTTGTAGCCGGCGAGTTGAAGTTGAACTATTTGGTGGATCCCGCCGTCAAAGGAGCGGTGACCATTTCCACTTCGGGCGAACTCAAGCCCACGGACCTCTTCCCGATTCTCGAAACTGTACTGAAAATGAATGGCGCCACGGCTGTCAAGGTGGGGAATTTCTACCGCATCGTTCCGCTGGCTTCGGCGCCCAGGAACCCCCTGGGTATCTCGACGAGTGGAGCAGAGTTGCCCCCTGATGATCGCATGCTCATGCAGATCGTTCCTTTGAAGTTCGTCTTTGCAACGGACATGGCCAAGATGCTCACTCCCTTTCTTTCGGAGGGAGGCACGGTAACCGTGCTCGATATCGGCAATACCCTGATTCTGGTTGACGACAGCTTGAACGTAAAGCGGCTGATGGACATCCTCCAGCAGTTTGATAGTTCCGCTTTTGCCACGGAGCGCGTACGGTTGTTCCCTGTGCGTAACAATGTTGCCTCCGCTCTCGCGCCTGAACTCGAGGCGATTTTCGCCACCTATGCGCTCTCTGACAAGCAGACGCCTCTGCGCTTCATGCCCCTCGATCGCATCAACGGCATCCTCGTCGCGGCCGCTGATCCCGCCGCTTTCGATGAAGTCGAGAAATGGATCGAGAAACTCGATCAACCGGCCACTCCGAACGGAGTTCAGACCTTCGTTTATAAGGTCCAATATTCTGAAGCCGGCCGCCTCGTCAGGCTGTTGAACCAACTTCGTGGTGCGGGCGGCGGTGGCGGTGGTGGTGGCGGCGGGGAAGGCGAGCAAGGCGCCTCAGGCGCAGGTAGGGGAACGGCGCGGAGCGGCGGGGGCCCGGCATCGCTACAGGAAGCAACTTCACAGCAGGCGGCAAGTGAAGCCGCGTCGGTCGCGACTCCTTTTGGCCCCACGGGCGGCCAGGCAGCCAATGCGGCTCCTGAACAACCCAGGGTGCGCATCATAACCGATCCGGTCAGCAATTCGATCATTGTGCAGGGCACGCCGCAAGACTACGCTGATATCGCCAAGACCCTCGACAAGCTCGACGTTGTCCCCAGGCAGGTTCTGATTGAGGCCCGGGTTTACGAAGTGGATTTGACCGGCACTCTTTCCTTTGGCCTCGAGTACGCGCTCGCGCATCCCCCTGCCAGTACCCTCACGGGGCCTTTGCAGTTCCAAGGTGACTACGGCGTCGGCTCATCGGGTAGCTTGACAGGGTCCGTCGGCGGCTGGATCGGGACCCGCCAATTGATGGCTTATCTGTCCTCCAGCGAAAACCGCACCCGCGTGCACACCCTCTCGGCTCCTACTGTGCTCACCACCGATGGTGCCCAGGCGCGCATTCAGGTGGGCGCCTCTGTGCCCGTGCTCACCTCGCAGGCTATCGTGGCGGGCGCTCAGTCCGGGTCCTCGAGTCTATTCACCAATACTGTCCAGAATGTGGATACGGGGATTATCCTTACCGTCACTCCCCGCGTCACCAGTACGGGCCTGGTTTCTCTCCTCATCAACCAGGAGGTCAGCAGCGAGCAACCGCCCGCCTCGTCCGGCATCCAATCCCCCAGTTTCAACAAGCGCTCCGTGACCACTCAAGCTGTAACCCAGGACGGTCAGACCATTGCTTTGGGTGGATTAATCTCCTACACCTACACCAAAACTCTGAGTCGCTTCCCGCTGCTCGGTGATATCCCGTGGCTCGGGGCGCTCTTTGGAAGCACTAATATCACCTCCGGGGAAACTGAATTGATTGTCCTCCTGACTCCCCGCGTCATCAGTACTCTTCCTGGTGTTACCGCGGCCACCCGCGAGCTCGAGGATAAATTGAAGGACTTGCGGCGCGAATTCAAAAAGGACGCCCTGCTGAAACCGTAAGCGAGGATTCAGGAGTCAGGATTCAGGGCTTAGGGGCCAGGGCTAAAGCGGGGGCATGTTTGTTTCCTGCTCTCTTTGCTACGCCACCCCACCCCCTCCAATCCTCAATCGACGATCAGCGATCCTTTTGGGGAGCCTCGGGAGGCCCTTTGCCTGCAAAAAACACCCCCCAAAAAACCCAAAAAAAATCTTGACAGCCCACATTCTTGATGTTAGAGTTTCCGACATCATTATAAAGATTGGTAGTGGTAGTTAAATACGCAGCAAGCTGGCGACGCTGGAGCGATGCGGAAGCGGGAATTGGGCTCAAGAGGAAGCAGGCGGCGATTCTAGCTCGCGCGCTCGCGCGGAGCAGCGCTGTTGCGATTTGTTGAACGGTAGTTGGGCGCAATATTACGGTTGTTGGAGTCTCATTGTTCAATTTGGCTTTTTCAATCAAGCGGGGTACGCGAACTCCAATACGCTTGCCCCACAAAAAAGGAGAGGGAGACAAGATGACAAAGAGAAATCTGTTGCTGTTAAGTTTGCTTGTTGCTTTCGGCCTTGCGGCAACCGCGCCGAGCCTGTTCGCCGCTGCCGGAACTTCATGGAGACTTTCGAATAACGAAAATTACTTTGCTCGGAACGAGGGTGATGCAGAAGGTATTGGCACAATCACTCTGACCGCCCTCGGGTCGGGCACGGTGGCAGCGAGCACCTACATTTACGTCGACTACAACGCGCCCATCGCCAATAATTCGTCCGGGTTTTCTGTGTCCGTTACGTTCGGCGGTGACCACGCGGCGTCGCTGGCGACTTGCGTCTCAGTCGGCATCGAGACGTATGCCGCCGACTTCTCGGTTGCGCCAATCGGCAAGCTGACGAACAACGGGGTCGTCCTGGGGTTCACCTGTGCTACCCAGCCAATCGACGATACCGACACCATTAACGTCGTGGCGCGCAGTATGATCGAGGGTTACCCGAACACCTTTGTGGTTCAGGGCAACGTGCGTGCGCAGTATTACAACACAAACTATCCGCTCACCCTGTCTACGAACTACCCCCAGAACTTGAACCTTGCTGAAATTGAGGGTGGGGAGACTGCCACTTACACGACGGCCACCTCGACCACGTTCTACCTCGGGCCGGAGAATGTTCTGACCTGCATCGGGGTATATGGGACAGACGCCCCAAGTGTCTACGATGAGTTCATCCTCAACATCATGGAGAACTGGCCCAATGCGTTGACGAGCCTGTCGGATGAATACAGCCTCGAACACGACACGGTTTCGACTTTCGGTTCCAACCTTACCGGCGTGGCTGGCGCGCCAACGAACGGGTCGAACATTCTCATCACTTTCTTCCACATTCCACCCACCATCACGATGAACTTCTACCCCACAGACTCACTGCCCTGCCAGATGCTTACTACGTCAGACCCATACTATTGCCCGGGCGGGAATCTCACAATCAGCGCCCCGGTAGTCGGAACCGAGACAACCGGAAACGACGGGCTAGGCGTGCAAACGTTCTGGTTTCAGACCAACACGACCAATGTGGGCGTAATTGAGGATGCGAATTTCGCCTTCTATTTGACGTCGTCCGGTCCCATTTCGGTAGGTCAGAAGTATCAAATTACCGCGCAGATCAGCCTGACCGACGATTATCCGGAGGACAGTTCCACGTCTCAGGTGAACGGTGAAATGCCGTACTTCACATTGCCCGAAGGCGCGCCGTTCCCGGTGGTTAACTTCATCGATTGCCGCACCAACCTCCTGTTCCCGTACATCAACACTTACCAAGGCGGCACGGCGGCGTTCTCATCCTTCGGCACCGGTATCAACGTATCCAATACCACGGTGGATCCGTTCGCTCTGCCCACTGCGACTTGCGTCGCGGCGACGGGTCAAGGCTGCACGTATCCTGACGAGGCGCCTGGCTCTGCGATTCCACAGTCCGGTAGCTGCGCCTTCTACTTCTTCCCGGCGAATGAGGCTGCTTACACTTTGTACACGACGCCCAGTATTTCTGCCGGCGGGTCATTTGCGTTTGACGTTGGCGCTACGGCAAAGTTCCAGGCCAATACTGGTTACGCCATTGCCATTTGCGGCTTCCAGAACGCTCACGGTTTCGCCGAGATTTATGACAACTACATTAACATGGCTACCAGCGGTCCAACGGCAACACTGGGCTACCTGGCGGATGTCCTTCCGGATCCCGCCTTCTACCCGCGTAGTCCTGCTGGTGAAGGTTTGGGCGAGACAGCAATTGCCCCGCTCAATCCCTATTACTACTATCTCGACGGCTCCGTTAGCTCGCGCCTCGGTGCTAAAACTCTGAAGCGCACACCTCGGCCCGCGGCACGCAAGCGCTAACTGGCAGCAGCGAGCTGTTTGATCGTTTGTGTTTGGTAGTTCACGCGGAGACGCGCGAGGCATCCCCGTAACACAAAGGTGCCTCGCCATCTCCGCAGAAACCGCGCCGCCAAGCTCAACACATCTGATGGTGGGCGGATTATTGGATTGGCGGAGCCGAAGAGGGGTGGCGCCGCACGAAGGTGGTTATCCCTTCGCCTCCGCAAGAGGTGATCTTCAGTTCTAGCTGTATCTGGTCCAGGCCGGTGATTTGAGCCGACGAAAGGCGCACCACAGTTCTGCTCGGGCGGGCCTGTCACTCTAGTGCTTGGTGGTGAAAGTTCGCGGCGTGATGCGCGGGAGAAGGGGAGGTTTTGCCCTCGCCCGCTACCTTCCGTCCCTCTCTTTCCGATAAGGCGGGGGTAAGAAGTGTCCTTATGGTGGGGCCTGGGCCCCACCCTCCCACGCGCACGCAGCGCGTGTCGCGCGCGAACAAGACGTGTGTAAGCGGGTCGCGCCCCGGGGGCTTGTTCTGGCCCAGGCGCTGCCCGCGCACCAAGCTCGCTATGTTACCGATCACCGGTTTCTTACGAAGATTCGCAAATTGTTTTCCGCCTGCGTGGCGATGGCTGTTGTTGTGCCTGTTTGTGCTTGCGCAAGGCACGCCTGTCAAGGCGGCTTCATCGAGCGACGACGCATTGCGCGCCAGGGTCGCACAGTGCTACGGCGCCCTCGAGCAGGGTGACTGGAAGAAAGCCGAGAAATACCTCACCAAGGAATCCAAGCCATTATTCCGTAGCCAGACAAAGAAACCACTGCTCGGGTATCAGATTGAGTCGATCAAGATTGACCCGGACGGGCGGACGGCGTCAGTTGTAGTCCAGTTGCCCGTAGTCTCCGCAGCGACGCCAAAGCCCATCCTCGTCCCTCGGCCGACTCTGTGGCGGCTGGTCAACCACACTTGGTACTTGGATCTTCCCCGGCCTAATCCTGGCGACCAAGAGGCGATTTTCGGTGCGACGCCGAACACGGGGATACCGAATACAGCGCCGCCGAGTTCAGTGCCGCCGAAGGTCCCCTCATCTTTTGGCTATTCCAAGGACCTCAAGTTTGAATCGACTTGGAGCGGACTCGGACGGGTTACAGGTAGCGCCGTTAAGACAGCCCGCTTCGCGTTCACGAACGTCGGCACACGGGTCGTGACCCTGGCCGACTTCCAGCTTGGTTGTGACTGCCTGCGCCTGAAAACCCGGCAGATGGAATATAAACCGGGTGAATCCGGCGCGTTGGAAATCGAGTTTGACGCCTCGAAGCTGCACTACAACAGAACAGAGTCGTTTCAACAGGACATCGTATTCAAGGCGGAACCAAGCGGCGCCTACGTTAAGCTGACTATTGCTGCGCTGGTGCTGGGCCCCGACTCACCAATTCCCCCAACACCTTAGTCCGGACCGTTGCCTTGATGGTGGAAACGCGAGGGAACTTGAAGAGACGTTCGTTGATTTTTCTTGTATTGACCGCCGCGCTCTGCGGCCGGCCGGAGTTCGCCACCTCCGGGCAGCAATCGCCCGCGGCCAATTCCGCCGGCTCCCAGTCGGACCAGCGCGTAGTGCTTACCGTCGGCGACGAAAAGCTTACCGCCGCAGACATCGACGGTTTCATTCAGTCGCTGCCGGCCCGATACCAAACTTTCTACAGCGGCCCGGGAAAGCGTCTTTTGCCACAGTACATTATTGCCATGAAGGCGCTCGCCGATGAGGCAGTCAAGCTGAAACTCGCGGAGCAGCCGGAGGTGGCGCGGGCTCTGGAGATCGCTCGGGAGAGCGTTCTGTCGAGCGTCGCCCGCAGACACATATTCGACAGCATCGAGGTCACCGACCAGGAACTGCACGAACTCTACGAGAAGGACAAAGCGCTGTCTGAAGAAATTCGCTACCGCCGCCTTCTCATCCAGACGGAGAATGCGCCGTTGAAAAACCCCATTCCGGGCCGTCCCGTGCTGTCCGAGGCCGACGCCCGCAAAAAGCTCGAGGACATCCGCCAGCGAATCCTCGCTGGATCTGATTTTGCCGTCTTGGCAAGGCAATACTCGGAGGACATCGCTACCGCCGGTGCGGGCGGAGATATGGGCGTGCTTCAGCGGGACAAGGTGATTCCCGCCATTGCCAATGCCGCTGAATCTCTTCAGCCCGGCCAAGTGAGTAACGTCATGCAAACCCCGTCCGGCTTAGAGATTATCCAAGTGGAGGTCAAGCGCACCAAATCGTTCGAGGAGGTCCGACCGGTCCTGGAGACGGAACTGCGACAAAGAAAGGCGGCAGACACTATCCAGCACCTCACGGAGAATTACCATTCCGTCATCGACCAGGAGTTCTTCACTGGGCCCGCGACAAAGCAGAGTTCTCCCCCCTCAACCCAGTAGCCGGTCTTCGTCGTTATCCTGATCTCACCCCTCCTTCACTGACAAGCCTTTCGTTTCAGGAAAAAGGCATGAGATAATGATGGCGTCAAATCCTCTTGGATTGAATGAAGTAGGGCGCGTAAAACCAATTCAAGAAATGAAGCAGGGTCGGTAGGACTGGCCCCAGCTCTCAGCAGGGCCGGCAATGCGACATAAGAGAGGAGACCGTATGCGAACTTTCCGTCAAGTTCTGTCAGTCTTTGTTTTGTCCCTTGCGTTTCTACTGCTGGGAGCCACACCTCTCCTGGCAAAGTGTGCGCATCTCAAGCTACATGTAACCCCCAAGGAAGCGTACGTCTTCGTTGATGGCATGCCGCTGGGAC
>Ga0326728_10006359_pt1 | contig 31897 bp, 28 predicted proteins | sample MB3enrmetagenome_FD_207602 | JGI IMG/M metagenome (GOLD analysis project Ga0326728, IMG submission 207602) | Lab enriched peat soil microbial communities from McLean, Ithaca, NY, United States - MB31MN | ecosystem: Environmental > Terrestrial > Soil > Wetlands > Peat | place: USA: New York... | reverse complement strand
AAACGCCAGGAACGCGAGAAGCTCGCCCTGCAAAGAAAAGCCGCTGAACTGGGATACCAGCTCGTACCGGCGGTTTGAAGACCGGGATACGCCGCGCCCGCCCCAGGGAAGTTTCCGGAGAGATCGCGGAGGCTTCACGGAGACCACAGAGAAGAGAACGTGGGGGTCTTGCTCCGTGGCCGCCCGCTTGTTCAGCGAAAGAGCTTGCTGGGGCGGGCTCCACCGAGGCTAACCTCCTGTGCGCTCTTCGTCTTCTCTGTGGCCTCTGTAAAGCTCTGCGAACTCTGTGTTGAAGCTTTTTTCTTCGCGCGCCGAAAAGAATTTGAACATGAAAGGATTATGCGGATTAGAAGACGGGGATCGGTGGTATTCCAGACAGATCGCATTCTGGGCTTTCGCTCTTGCTTCTGTGTCATCTGCGTAATCTGTGGATTCTTCCCGCTTTTGTGTCGCGCACCCGACTGAAGTCTTTGACGTGAACCGAGGCGTTTGCCAGAATCAGAGTGTTAGAGGAAGGAGGAAAGTGCCGCAATTTTTCATACCGGCGGAAACGCCGGCCGTTAAGTTGGAACCTAAGTCGGTCGGCATCGATACGCCACGCAAGAAGAAGCCCCGCGAGCTGGCAGTGATCACCGAGTGCTGCACGGGCTGCGCGGGCTCTCCGGCCTGTGTGCCTTACTGCCCGGTGGAAGACTGCATGTACTGGGTCGAAGACGAGGAGCACCCGCCTTTCGGCCGCATCGAAGTTGATCCTTACCTCTGCATCGGTTGTAAGAAATGCATCAGTAAGGGCCCCGACGGCTCGTTCCTGGATGGCTGCCCGTGGGACGCCATCGAAATGGCGCCCATCGAAGAGGTCGAAGCTCACCTCGGGATCAAGTTCTCTATCTGAGAAGCAGTGGCGAGTGGTGAGTGACAAGTGGCGAGTGACGCGAGTGACGAGTGACAAGTGACAAGTGACGAGCGATTCGTCCTTGCTTGTCACTCGCCACTCGTCACTTGCAATCACTTGCCACTCGTCACTGCTCGTTGGCGGATGGCTCTTGCGGTCAGTGATGCCTGCTCCTGGATCCGTGGCGGCATACCGGGGATGCCGCGCACGAAGCGCTCCACGTCCTCGAGATCGGCCGACTGGCCCACCAGGTAAAGCGCTCGTAACGCTTCCCAGACTTGGTCTCGGCCAGGCGAGAGAACCGCGATCGGGTCACCTGCCACAACGTGTGCCCCGTCTTTCGCGATCCAGCGTTCCAGGTCTCCGGCCAGGGGTGAACGGACGTCCTGTTCTTTCCCGTCATCATCCCTGATGCGGGCTAGGGTGCTGCCGGATCGCGCCGAATCCTGACCCTTCACAAGCAGGGTGATGGCGCCGGTGCACGGTGCCTCCAAGGTCGAGGGCCGCAGCATCAGGCGCAACTCGGGCTCACCGCGCGTGTCGTTGAAGCGAATCAGGGCGAGCGCGGCGTTCCAGCGTACCATTGGCGCAGGGTCGCGCAGTAAGGCGAGGAGGGAATTGTGGAGCTCCTCGGACTTCGCGTCCTGACCCATCGTCCACGCGGCCATCAGGCGGAACTCGGGCTCCTTGTTCTGAGTGAGGGCCAGCAACTGAGGGTACCAGCGCTGGGCGGCGGGGTCGTGGCGCGCCATCAGGTCCGCCACCTGGGAGATCGCGTGCTGGGTCTTGTGAGGGACCGAAGTATCCGTCAGGTACTTTCGAATCTCGCGGTCCGTCAGCTTGCGGCCGAACCAAGTGAGATACCAGAACAAGAATGGAACGAGGACAAAGGCGAGGGTCGCGAGCATCAAGGTAAAGACTGGAGGCGTAGCTGGTCGCGGCCGCTCCGTCTCGCGACGAGCCGCAGCCACGTCGCGTTCCAAGGTCGTGATCGCGTCTTCTTCCTTGGATGGTTTCCTCGAACCGATCAAGCGTTCTCCTTCACCCCTCGCGTTCGGCGGTGGTACTTCGTCCGATCTTACCACGACGCCTCACCGTCCTTTTGCGCGTGGCATTCCGGTCCAGAGTGCAGGGCAAGCCCTGCCCCTACCAGGTTATCCGGTAGAGCATCCAGTAGACAATGACGCCGGTGACCGAGACGTAGAGCCACAGCGGCAGCGCCCAGCGGGCGATGCGCTTGTGACGGGCGAACGCGCAGCGGAGTGCCCGGTACAGGGTGACGATCACCAGCGGCACGATCACCGCCGCAAGAATCGTATGCGTGCCAAGCAGGGTAAGATAGAAGCCACGGATGGCGCCTTGTCCCTGGAATCGCGTCACCCCGTGATGCGCGTGATACCAGAGGTAGCAAATGAGGAACAGGGTGGACGTGCCAACTGCCGAGAGCATGCACGCCTTGTGCGCGGCGACGTTCTTACGGCGGATGAAGGCAAAGCCGAGTGTAAGCAGGATGGCGCTCGCGGCATTGAGCGAAGCGTCGAAAGCCGGGAAATCGCTTAGCGGAATCATTGGAGCAGCGGCTAGTGGTTAGTGGCGAGTGACTAGTCGAAAAGAACGGTAACGCTGCATCATGAATCGGAGGCTCGCGTCTTCTGCTCATCACGCGTCGCCGTACATTCACCCTAGCTCCTCACTCGTCATTCGTCACTGACAGTCACTGACCCCTAGTCACTCTTTCCTTCGCGCAAAGACTTCAGCAGTTCCTCAAGCTCTCCGGTGTGATACGACCAATACAGATCAAACATGAAGAAGGCGCCGAGGGTGAGGCTGATCAGGGCCAGCGTGATGCCATCAAGATTGGCGATGCGGCCGGTGGCGACCTCCCAGACGATCACGGCCACGGCAGCAAGCCCGATCAGGAGGCAGAGACCCAATTCGATAAAGTTTTCCAGCATGAAATGCTCACAAAAAATTGAGTGATTGAATGATTGCGCGATCGAAAGAAGGCTCCAAAAGGCCAATTCAACTCAGTTCTTCCAATGGTTCAATGACTCAATGATTCAATGACTCAATCACTCAAGGATTCAATGGCCGCGCACCTTGTCGACGATGGCAAGGGCGTACACCAAAGGCAGGTAGACGACCGAGGCTAGGACGACGCGACGCGCCAGCGAATGTGACCGGTCGAGTGCCAAGCGCGCCCCGTAGAAGAGAAAGCCGAGCCCCAGAACCAGCGTGCCCAGGAAATAGGCGGCTCCTTCGAGGCCTAGGAACGTGGGAACAAGGCTCACGGGCAGCAAGGCGAGCGAGAACAGCACCACCTGCCACGCCATCGAGTTGCCTTTGCGGTCGCCGAGCGGCAGCATCTGGTAACCGGCGCGGGTGTAATCCTCGCGATACATCCAGACGATGGCTAAAAAGTGTGGAAACTGCCACAGAAACAGGATGGCGTAGAGGACCCAGGCTTCAAGGCTGAGGCTGCCCCGCGCGCCCGCCCAGCCGATAAGGGGCGGCATGGCGCCCGGAAACGCACCGATCAGCGTGCAGAAGGGCGTTTTCCGCTTGAGCGGAGTATAGAGCAGCAGGTAGCTTAGGAGCGTGAAGACGGCCAGGAAGCTGGTAAGCAAGTTCACCGCCAGAGCCAGGTAAAGGCCGCCTGCCACTGAGAGCAGCACGCCGAACCACAAGGCTCGTGCCGGGGCCAGGCGACCCGCGGGTAACGGGCGCCGCGCCGTGCGCCGCATACGGGCATCGTAGCGCCGCTCCACATACTGGTTCAGGGTTGCTGTACCACTGGCCACCAGCAGCGTGCCGAGCAGCGTGTGAATCATGACCGGAAACTGCAGCTGCCCGGCGGGCGAGCCCAAGTAGAAACCTGCCAGCGTGCTCATGACGATGAGGAAGTTGACTTCAGGCTTGGTGAGCGTCCAGTAGTCCGCCAGCATCGCCGCCCAGGCGGTAAGCTCGCTGTGCGCTGAAGCCCCGGCCGCGAGCTTGGAAGTTCCGGCTATTTCGGTCGCGTGCATCATGACGAAGTTCACGGTTGACGGTCGAAGGTCACGAGTCAAAATTGCTGATCTTGATTTCGACCTTCGATTACGGCCTGCCGTTCCCAGGGCTAAACACCGCCGGCCTGGGGCGAGCGCCGCTCGCCCCTACAGATCAGGCGGCGGAAAAATCAACTTGCTGGTCAGCGATCGCTCGCCCCGGGGGTCCCACGATCCGGTAGACCCGGTAGGTCAGGATCAAGCTCACCGCCAGCAGCAGCGCGCCCACCGCCACATGCGCGGTGGTGACTGTCACCATCGGGGGCAGCGGCTGCGGTTCGTGCCGGGCCTGCAAAACCTCAATGTAAGAGCCCATGCCGAGAAAGATCTGCACCAGCATCAGTCCGGCAAGCAGAATCGCCGGGTTCTTCAGCCTCGGCTCATCGCGGAAGTCACTTGAGACGCGCACCAGCAGCCACGTCACAGCGACCGCCACTAGCAGGGCGAAGGCGGCGTGCGGGACGATGCCCATGCCATGATGCCGGAACGCCGCGCCAAGCATGAGCTGAATGAAGATCACCAGTGTGGTTGCGACCGCGATCCTCCTCAGCGGCGGTTGCGACGGGTCCTCGATCTTGGGCTCGTCCCAGCGCCAGCCGGCTCGGGTGAAAACCGCCAGGCTCACCATGATGCAGAAAAAGAGCTGAGCCAGGGACGCATGGGCCACCGAAATCGGCGCGGGCAGGAAGAACCGGACCGTAATCCCGCCCAGAACAGCCTGCGCCAGGATGACCAGGACCGCGAGGCTGCCGAGCCGGCGCACCCAGCGCCGCTCCTCGCTTCGCCAGAGCCAGAGCGCCAGGATCACGGTGAGAATCGCCACCATGCCCGCGATCATGCGGTGGCCGTGCTCGTACATCACACCGCCCACCATGCGCGGCATGTGAAATGTGCCGAACGACGTCGGCCAGTCAGGAACCGAGAGTCCCGCGTCGCTCGAGGTCACCAAGGCGCCGGCGACGACCAGCAAGAACGTCGCCAAGGCGACGAAGATGGCGTACCGGTGCAACCAGGGATTATTGCTGGTTCGCATCATCGAAAAGCCCACGGTCGAACAGTCGAAGGTCGAGAGCTCTTACGCCGCGCGGTCCCCGTGGTCGAAACTCACCACGTCATCATTGAAGCGATTCCTCCCCCGGCACCGTGAAGAAAGCGACCGCGCCAAAAAGATCATCACGGGAGGAATCATCCGGTGGAGTTGTCCCGCTTCGAGTTTCGAATTTCGCGTTTCGACACGGCTACTCTCCGAGTTTACCCTACTTCGGCCTCATGTGATAGAGCCGAACGCTGTCCCGGTTTGGCGGCCGTCCCGGCCGCTGTCGTGGAAGCGTCCCACTCCCGCCCAAGTAAGACCGTGGGCTATACTTTCCCTGAGCGGAGCGAGGGGATGCCCACGGCACAGCGGGCGAGACGCCCGCGCTACGGCTTAGGACTCGGCCTTGAAGGTGAAGTCGGCCGTAGCCGAGCCCTTGGCCGGCACCGTCACTTTCATCTCCTGCTCCCCAAACGTCACCGTCCAAGCGCCGATCGTGTAGTCACCGGGCGGAAGGCCCTTGATCGTGTAGGTGCCATCGCTGCCTGTCACCGCGTAAGGGCTCTTGGTGACGCCGATGTAAGCACGCATCCACGGGTGCTGGTTGCACTTCAAGGGAATCATGATTTCCGCCCGCGCAAACTTCTCGTCGATCGGCGCCGCGCCGGGCGCCTGGGACTGGTTCCACTCCCGGTTGTCCTTGGGCATGGGGTGGATGTTGTGAGTCGTAGCATCACTCGAGATCAAGTGCAGGTCCTGTCCGACCATGATCCCGAGCACGTGCGGCTTGTACATGCAGCCGTCCTGGTCGAGGGTCACAGGATCGGTGGGCGTGGGGAACGTATACTTCTCAGCTCCGGTCTTCACGTAAATGAATGCGTTCGGCAGCGTGCCGTTGGCATTGACCTCACCGTCTTCGGGATAGACGGGCGCGGTGTGTTTCTTCACGCAAACGGGATCCTGGTCCATCATGATCGCCCTGAGCTTCGGTTTCTCGCCTTCAAACTTCACGGTGCCGGTAACGTCGCCGACCGTTGATTGATCCACGGGGATCCCCGCCTGCTCCGAGGGAGTGGCAGTTTCCTCGCTCGTCGTCTCGGTCTTCTTGCTGCATGCCGCCAGCAGAGAGAGGGCGGCGATCGCCGTAGAGAGAAAAAGCACCTTCCTCAGATTCATAGTTCGACCTTTCCGCGCCTCAGTTTTTCTGAAGCGCTGATCCAGCCGTCCGGGAGCGCGAGTCGGTCGCCTAACTTGAGGCACCCGAAGAAAAGCAGGCAAGACGCCGGCGCTCCCAACGGTGGAACTATTGGGAGCTCACTGACAATCCAACCAACGCCTTCGCCGATCCGAGCCGGCGAATCCTGCCTCGCACTTCGGACGTGGCTGGCTTTGCCGGGGTCGGGTTCAAGCTTCCGCCACTGATCTGGATGAGCCTCTGCTGCTCCTGGGGCGTCAGCTCCAGCAGGTAGCGAACCAGCAAATCGGCTTGGTCTCCATTATAGCCCTTGAAGATCGGCGGGGTCGGCTCGGCGAACACCCAGTGCGCCTCTGCCTGCTTGAACAGCCCGGAAGGCATAGCCGTGCCGGGATCGATCCTGGCGGGATCGAGGATCCAGTGCTTCACCCAGTCCGGCTTCAAACGATCGGAAGCCAGTAGGAAGTTGGGGGCGATGGCAAACTTGTCGTGCGCCGGCGACCCGATCGCGTGGCACTTCAAGCAGGGCGCCGCCTGGCTGGTGAACAGGGCCCGCGCCATTGCGGCCTCCTCGGTGGTCAGCGGTTCCAGCTTCTGCGGAATATAAGGCAGAGGCTGCGCGGAAAGCGCCTGGAAGAACCTCACGAGAATGCGGACCTCGATCGGAGACAGGCAAAAGGTGGGCATCCGCACTTTCAGGTAATTCCGCACGCCGTCGCGATCGGTATCCGACTCGCTCAGCGCCGGGTTGGCCAGGAACCTAGCCAGCCATTCCGGATTCACCCGAGCGCCCTCGGTGAGCAAGCGGGGTGGAAGCTGCCCCTTGTCTTCCGGAGTCTTGTACTGCGGCAGATTCTGTAACACCGATTGCTGGCCGAGGGTAAACTGGTGGCATCCCTCGCAGTTGTACTTCTTCACTACCCACCAGCCGGCTTGGATATCTGCGGCCGGACCAGCCGGCCCGTAAAAATACCGCTCCGGGTATTGGGAATCCGCCGCGCCCATCAGGAAGGTGGTGAGGGCGCTTACCTGCTGGCCATCATGGGAGCTCAGTTCGGGCAAGGCGTCGCGGGTCTTCTTGCTAACAGGCTCGGAGAAATCGGGCATCTTCAGCTCTTCGCCCTCCGCCCGTATCATTCCATCGTCATAGATTTCGGGGCGGGAGAGCTTGTGCTCGAAGAAGCCCTTGTGGTTCCACCAACCCTCTTCCTTGGCCTGACGCACGTAGAGGGCAAAATCCATCTGCTCGAGAGGCTTCGAGCCTTCCTTCGTCAACTCGGTGCCGGTCCGGCCGTCATCCTCCATGCCGGCGATCTCGTGGCACCCCGCGCACCCGTATCGCTGAACGATCGCTTTTCCCGCTTGCTCCAACTTGGGGTCGTTCAGATAAGCGGCCGCCGGGTAGGTGGATGGATCCCTCTCCTTCAAGGTCATCAGGTAGCTGGCGATGTCGCGCGACTCCTCCCAGGAGAGCCGGAGGCTGGGCATCGGGGTCATCTGCTCGAACAGGATCTCATGGCCGTCGTTCGGACATTTGGAGTGGTCGGCGTCGAAGACGTGGGGCTGATCATGCTTCTTGTAGTCGTTGGGGGTCAGGTCGCGTTTTTCGAAGGGACAGTAAGGCGCGAGGCGCCCGCGAGGGTTGTGGACCCAGCGCACCAGGTAGTCGTAGTTCGCCTTCTCGCCCACACGGCTGAGGTCGGCCGCCCACCAGCCTCCCACCGTGTTCGATCCCTCGCCGGCCGAGTGACAGGCCATGCAGCCGCGCGCCTCGAAGCTCTGCTTGCCTTTGACGGAGTCGCCAGGCGCCTGCTTGGGGACCTGCGTGTCAATGCCGCTCTGCCAGATGAAGGCGGCCACGGCGGGCAGCTCATCCTCGTCCAACCGGAATCGCGGCATGCGCGTGGTGGGACGGAAGGCATGAGGATTCTGGAGCCAGACCGGAATCCACTCGGGACGCAGCTTGGCGCGCACCTCTTTCAGGTCCGGCCCCACCTTCTTGCGATCCATCATCAAGAACTTGGTTTGGCGCTCCAACTGGTCCGCGCGGATGTCGCTCTTGCTGATGGCGACCTGTAACTCGAGGGCCTTGAGATAATAAGCCTGGGCGGTGGCATTGTCCCGAGCGTTGTCGCCCGCCTGATTGTCCTTCTGGATGTCCAGCTCGTTCTGAGCGCGCTGGGTCCCGAGTTGCTGGAGTGTCCGCTCGGTGCTGGCGAGGTCTTCCGGCTCCTTGTCGTAGCCCTCGAAGCGATGGCAACCGATGCACCCGCGCCACTGAAAGAGGTCCTTGCCCGCTGTCAGGGTCGGCGCGTGATCAAGCACCATGTCCCTGGTGTGGCATTGCTGGCATCCGGCCTCGATGTTCTCCCTGGGATAGAGCGGCCACAACCAATGCTCGTCCTGGCCGTGGGCTTTTTCGACATGCGCGATGTCCATGCCGTTGCCGCCGTGGCAGGGCGAGCACCCGAATTTGTCGGGGTCGTGGATCTCAAGCAGGTCGAGATCGGGATGGCTGGTGAACGCGCGCGACATTTCGTCGGCTACGAGAACGGTCTTGCCGCCCCGCTTCTCCGGCACACCCATCTCCGTCCGCGTCAGCACCGCTGGTTCGCGAATTCCTACGTGGCAGGACTCGCAGCGATCGACCACCCCCATGTCAGGATTATTGATCTGCTTGATCTCGATGTTGAAGCTCTCCATCTTGGCCTGAAGCCTCTGCAAGGCGTCAACGGTGAGGCCGTTGAGATGGTCCTTGACGTAGGAGTTGACCTTGCTCTGAAGTTCCGAGACCGGCTTGAGCAAGGCGGCCTTTTGCAGCAGGAGCTTGCCTTTTTCCTGTTGCAGCTCATTGAATTTGTCCTCGAGCTGGTCGAACGTTAGGCTCAGCTTCCGGTCCATACCGCCCGGACCTCCCGGAAGAGTTACCTCAAACGGTCCCTGCTCGTATTTCGCCAGGTCCCGCGTCCGGGATTGTTTGCCGCTCTTGCTCGAAGTATGCTCGATAATATAGTTCTGCGATCCCACGTAGGCGCGCGCGGTGGTGAGCACGTCCAGCACCGCGTTGGTGCGGTCTTCCACCAAGGCCGACTCCGCGTCGATTTTCTGGGCCTGAGGAGTGATGCTTTTTTGCCGGTCGTCCAGTTGCCGCTGGAGGCTCTTGTACTCCGCCGAGTTCTCCAGCGCGCGCTCGGCAGCCCTTTGCTTGGGGAGTTGACGGGCCAGATAGTCGCTGTAGCGCTGGACGAAAACCCGCTGGTAGGTCTTCCACGGGCGCAGGCCGAAGAACTCGTCATAGAGGGCCCAACCCAAGGTCAACACCATCAAGAGTGACGCGATGAGCAGATAAAAAGCAAGGGATTGGCTGACGACAGGGTCCTTCTCCGGGGTTTCAGGCAAACCATCCCTCCATATCGTCTTGGAAGCGCGGATTTAGTCCGCCCTCGAGTTCGTTATGAAGACCTCAACACAGAGGTCACTGAGACTTCACAGAGGGCACAGAGAAGGAAGGTAGGAGTGAAGCTTCTGCCCTCGTCTTCTCCGTGACCTCAGTGAGCCCTCTGTGAACTCCGTGTTGAGTTCTTAGTCTTTGCGTGCCGCATTCGCAACACGCCGCTACACGTTAAACCATGGCGTGAGCCAAATGTACTTGATCCGGAACAAATGCCGGATCAGGATTTTGATGGGCAGCAGCAGCATGATGATCAGGAACCCTTGCATGGTCACGTATTGAATGAGGCTCATGCGCTCGAAGATTCTGCGGTTGAAGCCCGGCCGGGCGATAATCCGGTGAAAGCCGTAGCCGGCCCCTGCTGCGTAAAGCGCCATCACGATGAAACCAAGAATCGCCTTGCCCGTCAGGCTGGTGACGCCAAAAAGATCCGGTAAGTCGCGGTTGACCTCGAATACTACACGACCCGGGTCCCACGTCTGTCCAGGCCAGAACCACATCCACCCCGGCCCGCGGATGAACGTGCCGATCACAACCATCAACAGCCACAGAACCAGGAAACCGAAGCAGAAGGTCGCGATGGCCCACTTCCGCTGCTTCAATGTATAGTAGCCGACGCCCAGCGGATTGGCGTCGATGTAGGGGATCATCATAAGGCCGACGATGATCAGCGTGGGCATCACCACGCCGGCAATCCAGGGATCGAAATACACCAGCATCTCCTGGAGGCCGAGAAAGTACCAAGGCGCTTTGGCGGGGTTCATCGTCAGGTTCGGGTTGGAAAGCTCTTCCAGGGGAGCGTTCAGCGTAAGTGACCAGACTGTGAGGATGATCGTGACGATGATCGCCGCCAGCAGTTCTACCCGCATCAGGTAGGGCCAAGTGTGAACTTCCTTGGGCCAGCCCGGCTGCCAGGGATAAGTCTTACGATGATGAGTCTTGGCCAGTTGCGGATCCGCTTCCAACTTCTCGATCAACTGGTCATTGGCCTTCGCGTAGCGATAAGCGTACCAGCAGTAGAAAGGCACGAGAAAAAGAAGGGCGACAATGGGGACATTGTCGGGCGCTGAGACGATTTCCCAAAGTTGGTGCCAGTCCACAAGAACCTCAGAGGGAACAGGGAATAGGGAATAGAGAATAGGCAACAGTTTTCTGCTCCCCGTTTCCTGTTTCCTGTTCCCTGTTCCCTACTTCAAATCTTCCGAATCGCCTTGATCTCTGACTCCAGCATCACCGGCGCCGGACCGGAGATTCCTCCGTCTTTCCGAACGCGCCAGAAGTGTACTCCCATGAAGAGCGAGGCAATAATCGGGATAGCCAGGCAGTGCCAGATGTAGGCGCGCAGCAGGGCATTGGCGTCGACGATCGAGCCGCCCAGCAGCGCAAACCGCACGTCGTTATAGGGCGTCATGCCGAGTTGCGGGCCGAACGGCCCCTCATGTCCCAGTAGCGGTGTGGCGCGCGCCATGTTGGTGCCCACGGTCACCGCCCAAAAACCCAGTTGGTCGTCGGGCAGCAGATAGCCGGTGAACGAAAGGAGCAGCGTCAGCACCAGCAGAACCACACCCACGCACCAGTTGAACTCCCTCGGCTTCTTATAGGAGCCGGTGAGAAACACGCGGAACATATGCAGCCAGACGGCGAGCACCATCAGGTGTGCCGCCCACCGGTGCATATTGCGCAACAACCGGCCGAAGGGGACGTCGTTCATCAGATAAATGATGTCCCGGTACGCCTGCCCCTTCGACGGGTGATAGTAAAACATCAAAAGCACACCCGTAAAGGTTAGGACAATAAACAGGTAGAAAGTGATGCCGCCCATGCCCCAGGTGTAGCTGTAACGCACAGCGTCGCGATTGATCTTGGCGGGATGCAGGTGGAAGAAAACGTTGGTGAGGACGCCCAGCGCCCGCCCGCGTTCCGTGTCGTCATGCTTGACGCGGAACATGGACTTGTAAAGTTGGGTCTTCTCAGGCTTCTTGAGGCTCTCGACCTCTTCCTTGACCTTTTCCTTGAGGGCCTTGGTGCCTTCGCGCAACTCGTCGGCCAGAGCCGCGAGGGCTTTCTTGGTCCCGTTTTCCTGATCCCCCATCGATTGCTCCACTTGGTAAGGAATGTTCGCAGGGTCGGCTAGAATTTCCGATTGACGATTGTCGATTGACGATTAAAGACCAGATCGGCTTGGGTCTTCGTCTTCCACTCGGCACTCGGCACTTCTACGACCGGCTGGGTCTTCGTCTTCCACTCGGCACTCGGCAATCGACAATCGGCAATTCCGCAGCTTACCATCAAGGCAAATTGCCGGGCTAACGCCCGCCGCTACACATTGATAAACGCCCCTGGGTCGTCAAAATGGTCTAAACCGCCCTGGGCCTTGAACCACGAAAACAACCGACTGGTGTCAACAACAATCTCTCCCTGGGCGTTGAGCTCCACGTGCGCGCGGTCCATGGGCCTTAGCGCCGGCCCCTCGAAATTGATCCCCTTCGGCGTGTACCCGCTTCCATGACAGGGACACTTGAACTTGTTCTCCGCCGGCTTCCAGTCCGGCGTGCAGCCCAGGTGCGTGCACTTGGCAAAAATGCAGAACAAACGCGGAGGCTCCTTCACCACCCAGATGCGGTAAGCCTGCTTATACTTCTCGTTGACGCCGACCTGGAAATCCGAAGGGTACCCGATGTTATGCACCGTCTCGGGCTCGAAGAGGGCGCGGGGGAAAAAGAACCGCAGGAACATCAGGAAGTTGACGGCCAAGTAGCCCCAGATGGCCGTCCAGATCAGCCGGCGTCGCATCTTGCTGGGCTCGGGCTTGGAGGATTCGCCCCCCTCGGTTTCCGCAACGGGTTTGGACCCCGGTCGAGCCGTCGGCGACTTCACCGGCGGAGTCGCGGCAACTGTCTTAGCCGGTGGTTTCGGAGCCTCGGTTGTGGCTGCTGCTGCCGATGACTTTGACGGGACAGGGCCACCGCCCTCAAGATCTGCCATCGTTCGATCCTCTCCCGAAGTGGCTTACCGGTTTTCTGAGTGTTATTGCGAGCCGAAGGGCCTCCAATATATTGGAACGGCGGCAAATGTGTCAAGAAATCAAAACAAACAAGAAGGCCCCCCACAGATTACGCAGATCTCACAGATTCGCCTTTCTTGGGTTTGGATGCTCGGGGAAGGAGACCGTCGAAGCTCGCCTTGAGCAAGGTCGCCTAGCTGTTCTCTCTTAATCTGGATAATCTGCGGATGAACAGTCTTGTTCATTCTACGTGGAACTTGTAGCCGGCTTGCTTGAGATCCTTCCGATAATCAGATGATAAAACTTCCACCACTTTGCACATCTCATAGAGCCGCGAGACAAGTGTCGGCCCGAGGCGCTCGAGTGTAACGTCCAGACTGGGGATTTCGTCCCCGGAAGGCTGCTTGACGACTATCTGCTTGCCGCGCTGGCCTTCCCGAGGCATCGTGGTGGTGATCAAGGTGACCTTCTTCTGGTTATATCGGGAATTGACGATGTAGGCCAAGGTTTCCTTTACCCAGTCAGTTGGGTTGGCGGCGGCTAGCTCGTCGAGTAAGAGAACTTCCATGTCGAGGACGGGTTGAAGCACGCGCAGTTCGGAAGTCTGCGAAACTGGGTTCCAACTGGCCTGAATCTCTTTCAGGAGCTCGTGGAAATCGTAGAACAGGCACTCGACTCCCTTCCGGATCGTCAGGTCACGAAGAACGGCCACCGCGAGATGTGTCTTGCCCACTCCGGTCGGCCCCACAAAGAGCAGGCCGAAGTCCGTGGGGTACTCGTTCACGAAACCCTGGGCGTAGAGCTTGGCCCTGGAAAGGCTGGGATTGGCCACTCCGGTCTCCCTGTCCTTCCGGATGTCGAAATTCTCGAAGGCACAGTGCTCGTAGCGCCGGGGAATCGCGGCCTGCTCCAGCAACCGCTCTGCGAGCTGGGCTTCGTTGCACGCGCAGCGCGCGACGCGGCGGACACCATCGATCTCGAGGGGCTTCCAGCCTGTGCCCTCGCACTCCGGACAGTCTTTTCTGGCCATGACGAAGATCAATCCAAACGTTATCCGCAGATTACGCAGATAGCGCAGATTGGAAGGAAACAAGACTCAGCAACCAACCCCCGCGTATTGCACCAACCCTAAGAGAAGACAGCGATGCTTTGCATGATCTATGCTTGTTCTATTCAATCCCCGTAATCTGCGTAATCTGCGGATGAGGCTTGCTCCTTTACCGCCGGGTGCGAATCAGGAAGGGAGGCGGCACGCGCACCAAAGCAGCCTGAGAACCTTCTGCCACACCAGGGGGGCGAGTGAGCAACTGCTTTCGCGTGAACTCGACGAAGGCCTGCATCTGCCGCTCCATTTCGCTCATGCGGTCGCGCATGTTGAGGATGATCTCGATGCCGGCCAGGTTCACACCCATTTCCCGCGTCAGCTTCAGGATGAACTCCAGGCGCTCCAGGTCCTCCTGCGTGTAGAAGCGCGTGTTGCCTTCCGTACGCGAAGGAATCAAGAGCCTCTCACGCTCGTAAAGCCGCAGGGTCTGCGGATGGAGGTTATACATCTCCGCCACGGCGCTGATCATGTACCCGACCCTACCAGGCCGTTTGGCCCGCGGCTGCGCTTGGCGGGCGCCCTGAGCGTCGCGTTTGATTCGAGGCGGCATAAGCAAGTTAGCAGTCGGCGGTCAGCGGTCGGCAGTCGGCAGTCTGCAGCCCGGACTGCCGACCGCTGACTGCTAACTGCCGACTGTTTTCCTCATTTCCTCCCGCGGGTCTTCCGGGTTCAGGCGCGCCAGTTCCCGCAGAATCTCCTTGCTGCGCTCGTCCGCCACTTTGGGTACTACCACTTGGATCTCCACGAACTGGTCGCCACGGATTTCGCCTGACGGGCTCCGCAGCGAGGGCGCGCCCTTGCCGCGCAGCCTGAGCTTCTGGCCGCTTTGCGTGCCAGGCGGAATCTTGATGGTGCTGGGGCCGTCGATGGTGGGGACTTCCACTTTGGCGCCGAGCGCCGCTTCCGCGACGGTGACAGGGAGCTTCACGTAGATGTTGTCTCCCTTGCGCTCGAAGAGCGGATGAGGCTCAACTTCCGTCACGATATACAGGTCACCCGGGGGACCGTGATGGCCCGAATTACCCTTGCTGGGGATGCGCACGCGCGATCCGGTATCGACTCCGGCCGGGATGCGGACGTCGAAGGTTTCGGCCTTTCGCACCGAACCAGCGCCTCCGCAGGTGGGGCACGGTGGCTGAATTCGTCCCTTGCCTCCGCACTGCGGGCAGGTAATGTTGAAACGCATGGTGCCCGCCTGGCGGTTCGCCTTGCCCGTGCCGTTACACGTGGGGCAGACGGTCGGCTGGCCTTTGCCGGCGCCGCTTCCGTGGCACGTCGCGCACGTCTCCTCGCGACCCACCGTGATGCGCACCGTCGTGCCGCGGATCGCATCCCAGAACCCCAAGTGCATCCGGTACTCGATATCACTGCCGCGCCGCGGCCCCTCCTCCTCCGCCTCCCGCCTGCCGCGGGAAAAGATCTGCGAGAAGATGTCCCGAAAGCCCCCGCCGGCGCTCTCGCCCTCTGAGGTTCCCGCATCAAAGTCGGAAAAGTCAAAGCCTGAGAAGTCGACGTTCGGAGCGGTGGGCCCACTTGGTTCGGCGCCCGGACCGCTGGGATAGCCGCCGGGCGGGATGTTGTCCGAGTAGAAGCCGTACTGATCGTACACCTGACGCTTCTTCTCCTCGCCCAGGACGTCGTAGGCTTCCTGGATTTCCTTGAATTTCTCCTCGGAGGCCTTGTTGTTGGGATTGAGGTCAGGGTGATACTTGCGCGCCAGGTGGCGGTACGCCTTGCGGATCTGCTCGGGCTTGGCCTTGCGATCCACCCCGAGCATTTTGTAGTAGTCCTTCTGCACTCCGACCGGCATGGTGCCTCAATGAAGCAGTGACTAGTGCCTAGCGGTTAGTGGCTAGTGAAGAATGAATGAACTGGCTCGCGCCCACCGCCTTTTGAGCTAGCCACTCGCCACTAACCACTAGCCACTGTTTTCCTCAGTTCTTGCTGAGCCGCGCGATGAGGCCCAGGTGATCCGGGCAGCGCGATCTGATCCACTCCTCCAATTCCTTCTGAATCTCCTTATAGAGTGGAGACTTGATCATGCCCGCGTCGACCTCCACTTCGAGGAAATGCTTCCAGTGGCACTGCGGACACTCCACCCCGACCTGCGCCCGATGCTCCAAAGCTTCGTCCTTCTTTCCGTAAAGGTCCAGCTAGCGCGGCCATCGCCCGCGCTACTGTTCTTGCTCGTCACTCATCACTTGGCACTCGTCACTGCTTTTTGTCGTCCACCACTTCGGCGTCGATCACTTCGGCTTCGCCTTTGGCCTTACCGGCGGAGCCGTCCGCCTGGCCCGCGCCGGGTCCTGCCGCTTGGCCCCCCGGCGGTGGCGGAGCAGCGGCGCCGGGTGCCGTCTGCTTGTACATCGCTTCCGCCAGTTTGTGCGACGCAGTGGTGAGGCGATCGACCGCCGCGGTGATCTTCCCCGTGTCGCTGCCCTGAATCGCCTTCTTGGCTTCTTCGATCGCTGCCTCGATCTCCTTGGCATCGGCCTCCGAAACCTTGTCGCGATGTTCCTTGAGCATCTTCTCGGCGGAAAAGACTAAAGAGTCCGCGCGGTTTTTAATCTCCACGTCTTCCTTGAAGCGGCGATCTTCGTCGGCGTGAAGCTCGCCCTCCTTCCTCATCCGCTCCACCTCGTCCTTGCTCAAGCCGCTGGAAGAGGTGATAGTGATTTTCTGCTCTTGGCCGGTCCCCTTGTCCTTGGCGGAAACGTTCAGGATGCCGTTCGCGTCGATGTCAAAAGTCACCTCGATCTGCGGAATCCCGCGCGGCGCCATCGGAATGCCGATCAAATGGAACTTTCCGAGGGTGCGGTTGTCCTTGGCGCTTGGCCGCTCGCCTTGCAGGACGTGGATTTCAACCGATGTCTGATTGTCGGCAGCGGTCGAGAACGTCTCGCTCTTGCGTGTCGGGATCGTCGTGTTGCGCTGAATCAAGGGGGTCATCACCCCGCCCAGCGTCTCGACGCCGAGGGTCAACGGCGTGACGTCGAGCAGCAGCAGGTCCTTGACCTCGCCGCCCAGGACGCCGGCCTGTACTGCGGCGCCCACCGCGACCACTTCGTCGGGGTTCACGCCCTTGTGCGGCTCCTTGCCGTTGAACAGGTCTTTCACGATCTGTTGAACGCGCGGGATGCGCGTGGAACCGCCCACCAGCACCACTTCGTCGATTTTGTCGGGCGTCAGCCCGGCGTCTTGCAGGGCCTGCTTCACCGGGCCCACCGAGCGCTTGAAGATGTCTTCGCACATCTGCTCGAAGCGGCCACGCGTCAACTTCATCACCAGGTGCTTCGGACCGGTGGCATCGGCGGTGATGAAGGGCAGGTTGATCTCCGTCTCGAGCACCGTCGAGAGCTCCATCTTGGCCTTCTCCGCCGCCTCCTTCAGACGCTGCAGCGCCATGCGGTCCTTGGAGAGGTCGATCCCATTCTCCTTCTTGAACTCATCCACAATCCAATCGATAATGCGCTTGTCGATGTCGTCGCCGCCCAGGTGGGTGTCGCCGTTCGTCGACTTCACTTCCACCACGCCCTCGCCAACTTCCAGGATCGAAATGTCAAACGTGCCGCCGCCGAAGTCGTAGACGGCGATCGTCTCGTCCTTCTTCTTGTCGAGGCCGTAGGCAAGCGCCGCCGCCGTCGGCTCGTTGACGATGCGCAGGACCTCGAGGCCGGCAATCTTGCCCGCGTCCTTGGTGGCCTGGCGCTGGCTGTCGTTGAAATAAGCCGGCACCGTGATCACCGCCTGGACGATCTTCTCGCCCAAATACTGCTCCGCCGAGTCCTTCATCTTCTGCAGAATCATGGCGGAGATTTCCGGAGGCGAATACTCCTTGCCTTGCGCCACGATCCGCACGTCATCGTTCGCGCCGGCCACCACCTTGTAAGGCACCGTCTTGATTTCCGCCTGCACCTCGTTGTAACGCCGGCCCATGAAACGCTTGATGGAGTAGACCGTGTTCTCCGGGTTGGTGATCGCCTGCCGCTTAGCAACCTGGCCTACCAGCCGCTCGCCGGATTTGGTGAACCCGACCACCGACGGCGTGGTACGCCCCCCTTCCGGATTCGTGATCACCACCGGCTCGCCACCCTCCATCACCGCCACAACGGAGTTCGTCGTCCCTAAATCGATTCCGATAATCCTGCCCATTTGCCTTTTCTCCTTCCCGCCGTTCGATCTCAGGGAGCACCATCACAGCAACTACTCTCCCTTTCTCAACAATGTTTGATGCTCCAAGCCATTAGTCGGATGCTATAATAAAGATTGAGCGTCCTGCTGTCAAGGTCAATCTTCAAGCCGCTGAAAAGTAAAGCCCGTGCCTAACGGCTACCTCCCCGGATTCAACGAGGATGCCCTCACCGCGGAACTGTGAACCGTGAATAGCCGGTGGGTGCAAGCCCACGGAACCCAGCGGCCAACAGAGTGCGCAACCCCGGATGGGGTTGACCAAGCCAAGTCGGACCTTTCGACTCTTCCAATCGGCAATCGGCAATGCTTGCAGGCCTTGGTCGGCCCCTTCGGGGCCGGCAATTTCACGTTCGGCTTTTCCCTTGGTTTTCACCCACGGCCTACGTAGGTTTTCACCCACCTCTGCTCATGGTACTCCCCTTGCAGGGAGCCAAAGCGCCCTTGCAAGCCTCGACTCCTCTATGGCGAGTCTGGCCTCGGCGAGTTTCGAATTTCGAGTTTCGAATTTCAAATTTCCAATTTCCAATTTTCGAGTTTCGAACACCGGCAACCGCTGTGTTACGATGGACAACTAGCGGCAAATCAAAGGTCGCCTATGGAACTCAATGACTGAACAGACTAAACCACGCCCGGGGGACCAATCGGAACTGCACGCGCCTCAGCGGCAGCGAATCCTCAGCGGCATGCGTCCCACCGGGCGCCTGCACCTCGGGAACCTCGTGGGCGCCCTTCAGAACTGGGTGGCTTTGCAGGACGAATACGAGAGCTACCACTTCGTGGCCGACTGGCACATGCTGACCACAGACTACGCGAACACGTCCGAGTTGCAGACCAACATCCGGGAGATGGTGACGGACTGGCTGGCCGCCGGTCTCGATCCGCTCAAGGCGACGTTTTTCATCCAGTCTCGGCTGCTGGAGCACGCGGAGTTGCACTTGCTCTTCTCCATGGTGACGCCGCTCGGGTGGCTGGAGCGGGTGCCCAGCTACAAGGAACAGCTCGAGAACATCAAGGATCGCGACATCCACAACTACGGGTTTCTCGGCTACCCGGTGTTGCAGGCGGCGGACATCCTGATGTACAAAGCGGACCCCGTCACGACGCCGTTGTACGTTCCCGTAGGGGAGGACCAGGTGGCGCACGTGGAACTCACTCGCGAAATCGCACGGCGGTTCAACCTGGCGTATGGCAAGGCATCCGGGGACACGACGGTGAGGCTCAACGGCAAGACCTACCAGGAATCCTCACTAGAAGGCAAAGCAGAGTTCGTCCACCGAGGGCTCGTAACGGTCGAGCCTTTATTCCCCGAGCCTGAGGTTCTGCTGACTCCGGCGCCGCGATTGCCGGGGACCGATGGGCGTAAGATGTCGAAAAGTTACAACAACGCCATCTTCCTCTCCGACCCGCCCGAGGTGGTAGGCAAGAAACTCGCCATTATGATCACCGACCCCGCCCGCAAGCGACGCTCGGACCCCGGCAAGCCCGACATCTGCCCGGTCTTCGGCCTGCACAAGGTCTTCTCGTCCGTGGACGTCATCGACCGCGTGAACCGCGAGTGCCGCACGGCGGAAATCGGCTGCATCGATTGCAAGAAGCTGGTGGGCGGCTGCATCAACCAGCGCCTCGCCCCCATCCGCGAGCGGCGCAAGCTCTATGAGGGGAATCCCAAGCTTGTGTGGGATGTGCTCGACGCGGGCACGGAAAAGGCTCGCAAAGTAGCCGAGACAACAATGGCGGAGGTTCGACAGGCGGTGCACCTGGCGCCCGACCCAGGGGAGTGACCGGGGGTTGGTGTCATTTGAAATGGGGATCCCCTTTAAGACGCGGGCTTCCGAGAGGAAGATTTCCTTGGAGGCAAAAAGAAAAAAGGAAAAGCGTAAAGCTCGACTCTACACGGCAAGAGAAACGGTTTCCGTGTAGACTGTGCGGGCGCGAGGTATAGCTCGGTGCGTGGCGCGACCCTCCTCGATATAAAGCCTCATCGATTCGAGCATGCTGGCCTTGGCTTCGTCGATGGAATTCCCAAGTCCATACACCCCGGGGAAGTCCCCGCTATACGGCCAGTATTTCCGGCCTTCGCGTTCTACGGTAATGGGATAGGTGAACAACTGCGCAACCGCCCGCTTCGCTGCCCTAGAGCCTAGGTCATTAGAAAAGTATTGACAACCTGAGAAGAGTATGAAACAATGGTGTGTCTTGGGGAACGTGGGGCCGCTGAGGCGGAACGGCGCCGCCAGATGCCTGACACACACCGATCGTCCGTTGCATGCCGGTCCATGATAGACTGGCGAGAGAACAAGCAGGGTGCGGTTCCCGATTGCGGGTTTGAAACTGGCCATGGGCAGACGGTAGACGGCATGAGGAATAAGGGGAAGACCGCCGCGAGGAGGCGACGGCGATTGGCGATTGGCGATTGACGATTAAAGACCTCCTAGGGCAGGCGGCACACGGCATGAGGAGGGCCGACACCAAGGCCAAGGTCGGTTCAGCGGAACTGAAAAATCACGTTTGTAGCGCGGACCTTTACGGTCCGCGGTTCTCCCGAGGCCAAGGTCGATTCAGCGGAGCGAGAATCAAGGCTGGAAGCCCGGGAGAAACCAACGAGGCGAGGAAGCAGCTTATTCCTGGTATTCATAATTACGGTGACGTATTTCGCGGGGTTTCGGGATTCGGGGTTCGGGATTCGCAGAGGAGAATCTGGTTCCGGGATTTTGTGTTGCGAACCCCGAACCCCGCTTGCATTCGTTACCGTATTTGTGAAATATGAAATACGGTACTAAGGCCGCTACTAGCCAAGGGCTTCGCCCTTGATATCCAGTAGGGCAGGCCTTTTTTTTCAGGAACAAAGCCGAGGAGTTGTTGAAAACAAAGGAAAATGCCCGGGAACAAACCCAAAAACAAACCCAGGCGCGCCCCCGTTTGCATTCGTTACCGTATTTGTGAAATACAGTACTTAGAGTGAGTCAATCAGGAGATCGTCGTACGATAGCCGAATCAACGAAAGCGCAGATCAGAAGCCGAAGGCCGGCAGGGATGGAGATCGCGTCCGGCTGCCGGGAACGAAACCATAAGGATAAAGCAGTTATTTTCAGCCAGATAGGCCATCTCGACCAGCAACGAACCCATGGCGAGTATCGCCTTTGTTCTCAATTGCTTGCAGCGATTTTGAGCCCGATTTCGGCGAATTTTGAATGGATTGCCCCCTCCCGATTGCAGATTGCGAGCGATCAAGGGTGCGGGAACGAGAGCCATCCCAACTATCGTCCGACGCGGCACCCGACACGCATTTGCCGAAGGTTGTCGCAGGCGAGAAGGGGGCGGCTGCAGCATAAGAAAGTGAGCCCCAGCAAAGCGAGTAGGTCATTGATAAAAAAAGACATTGTGGTTTCGGTTCTTGAAAACAAAGCGGAGAAGGGACCGGTTTTCCTTGCTTTTCCCTCTGGGAGGGAGGTCGGCCACAGCACAGAAAAAGTGACCGCGGCAAAGCGAGTAGGTAATTGATAAATAAAGACATTGTGGTTTCGGTTTTTGAAAACAAACCGGAGAAGAGAGCGGTTTTCTTGCTTCCCCCTCTAAGGAGAGAAGTCGGCCACAGCACAAGAAAGTGACCCCGGCAAAGCGAGTAGGTAATTGATAAATAAAGACATTGTGGTTTCGGTTTTTGAAAACAAAGCGGAGAAAGGCCGATTCCTTGCTTTCCCCTCTGGCAAAGAGGTCGGCCATGGCACAGGAAAGTGGACCCCGGCAAAGCGAGTAGGTCATTGATAACAAGCGACATTGTGGGTTCGGTTTTTGAAAACAAAGCGGAGAAAAGACCGGAATAGGGGACAGGGAGGCGTGGCGGCGTTTTCTTCCCTATTCCCTATTCCCTGTTCCCTATGAGATTTATGAACGAGCTTGAACCCAAGCCGACACGAGCCCAGGGACCGGAGAGCAGCTTGCCCGAACCGGCGCCCGGTCCGGAGCCCAAGCGGGCGACGCACGCCGCTACTGCGGCGCCGCCCGTGAAGCTCGAAGTCTACGAAGGCCCTCTCGATCTCCTACTCGACCTGATCCGCAAGCAGGAAATCAACATCTACGATATTCCGATTGCCAGGATCACGCAGCAGTATCTTGCTTATCTGCGCTTGCTGGAAGAGCTGAATATTGACATCGCGGGCGAGTTCATCTTTATGGCCGCGACGCTGATTTACCTCAAATCACGGATGCTGCTGCCGCCGGACCCCTCGGCGCCCCCCGACCAGCAGGAGGACCCGCGCATGGAGCTGGTGGAGCGGCTGCTGGAGCACGAGCAGTTCAAGAACGCGGCCGAGATGCTGCAATCGAAGCGGGTGCTTGAGGACGCGATGTGGTCGCAGCCAGGGATCGGGGAATTCGTCGAGGCCGAAGACGAGCCCGGCCTCGCCGTCTCCGCCTTCGATCTCATCGCGGCCTTCCGAGAGATTCTGGAGCGCGCCAAGAAGCGGCCGCAGCTTGAGATCCGCCGCGAGACGGTGACGGTGGCCGAAATGATCGAGCACGTGAAGCAGGTGCTCGAGGCCAATGCTCACCCGGTACGGCTGGATGACCTGGCGGCGGGTTACCTGGACCGGTCGGCGCTGATCGCGCTGCTGCTGGGGCTGCTGGAAATGGTGAGGCTGCGCGCCATTCAGCTTCGACAGAAGCAACTGTTCGGACCCATCGTCGTCCACAAGAGCAAGCGTTTTGCCGAGATCATGTCCAACATGAATGTCCAGATGCTGGAAGCCGACTTAGGTGAAGCAGTGACTAGTGATTAGTGGCTAGTGCAAGAAGCAGTGGCTAGTGGTTAGTGGTTAGTGGCTCGCCCGGCGCGTTCCTGAGGTATTGGCAGTTTGGCGTTCGGGAGGCACTGACAGTTGTCCAATTCAATGGTTACAGGACACTAGCCACTAGTCACTAGTCACTAGCCACTGGCTGAGCAAAAACCGATGTTAACTGACCAAGTCTTGAAAGCGTTGATTGAGGGCATCATCTACATCGCGCCGGAGCCGGTGAGCCTCGACGCCATCGCCAAGTCGCTTGAAGGCGAAGAGCGCGAGCGGGTGAGGGCGAAACTGGAGGAGTTGATCCAGGACTTCGACCGCGCCGAGCACGGCATCCAGATTCGCCAAGTGGCGGGCGGCTACAAGTTCTCTTCCAAGGCCGAGCACCACGAAGTCTTCCGCCGGTTTGTGAAGAGCCTGAAGCCGCCCCTGCGGCTCTCGAAGCCGGCGCTGGAGACGCTGGCGGTGGTGGCCTATCGGCAGCCCGTCACGCTGCCGGAGATCGACGAGATCCGCGGCGTCGACTGCGGCGGCGTCATCCACACCTTGCTGGAGAAGAAGCTGGTGGTGACGTCGGGCCGCAAGAACGTGGTGGGCCGCCCCATCCTCTACCGCACCTCGCGCGACTTTCTGGTTCACTTCGGGCTGAGGGACGCGAGCGAGTTGCCCAGTCTGCGCGAGTTCGAAGAGATGGCGCGGCAGGCGCTGGGCCCGGAGCTTGCCCTGACGGATTCCGCCGGGCAATCCTTAGCTTCGATGGCCTTGGCTTCGGAGGCCTCGGCTTCGGCGGCAGCTCCCGCGCCGGAGCCAACGACGGCATCGGAAGCGGAACCAGCCAGCGAGCCGCCACAAGCCGAACTTCCAGTGGATGAGCAGGTAAACCTGGCGGCGTCCGTCGCCGGCGAAACGGCCGGCGAAGCTGTGGCCGGGGGGATAAGCAAGGAGAACGGGTCGGGCGCCGAGCCATCGGCGGAGGCTGAGTCGGGCGCTGCCAGCAACGAGTCGACTGACTCTGGCGGCCCTGAGGTGGCGAAACCTCCGACCGAACCCTGAAACCCGAAACCCGGTTTCTCATGCAAGAGCGATTGCAAAAGATCATCGCCGCAGCCGGCATCACTTCGCGCCGCAAGGCGGAGGAGTTCATTCTCCAGGGGCGAGTCACCGTCAACGGGCGGCTCGTCACGGAACTGGGCTCGAAAGCTGATGCGGCGCGCGACCACATCAAGGTGGACGGCAAGCTTCTCCGGCCCGTCACGAGCCAGGTCTATCTGCTTCTGAACAAACCTGTGGGTTACGTTTCAACGGTCAGCGATCCGGAAGGCCGCCCCACTGTGATTTCCTTGTTGCACGGCATTAAGGAGCGCGTTTACCCGGTCGGGCGGCTGGACTATTATTCTTCCGGCCTGCTCCTGTTAACCAATGACGGCGAGCTGGCCAATTTTCTGATGTCGCGCGCGTCCGAGGTCCCCCGGACTTATCACGTGAAGCTTCAGGGCTTGCCGGACTCGGCCGGACTCGCCGGGCTCGAGCAGGGAGTGGTGCTGGATGGCCGCCGCACCGCCCCGGCCCGCATCCGACGCCTTGCGCAACGAGACAAACCTTGGTATGAAATCACGCTGGTCGAAGGCCGCTACCACCAAGTGCGGCGAATGTTCGAGCGCATCGGACAACCGGTGGTGAAGTTGAAGCGCGTTCGTATCGCGTTTCTGACGGACAAAGATCTGAAGCTGGGCCAGTTCCGCCATTTGACGCCGGCAGAAGTCAATCGCCTGAGAAACTGGGCCGCAACGAAAGGGCGGACCCTTATTGGGGATTAAACAATCTAAACTAATCAAGGTTCGAGATCGAAACTCGCATTCCGCCGACCACGCGTCGTACTTTCGAGTTCGTAGTTTCGAGGTTCGAGAACCGGCAATCGAAGATCAGCAGTTCCAGGCACTCATAACCCTATGCGTACATCGTCCATCCGCGAAATACTTCCTCCCTGGGTCAGCCGCATTCGGCCGTACCCTCCCGGCAAACCGATCGAAGAAGTCGAGCGCGAGCTTGGCCGGACAGCGATCAAACTCGCTTCCAACGAAAATCCCCTCGGTGCGTCGCCCAAGGCGGTCGAAGCGATGCGAGGCTGCCTGGACAAGGTCTATTTCTATCCCGACGGAGGCGGCTACTACCTGCGCGAGAAGTTGGCCAAGCTCCGCGGGCTCGAGATGGACCAGATCATTCTCGGGGCGGGCTCCACGGACTTGATCGAGACGGTCGCCTACACCTTTCTGACCGTGGGCGACGAGGGGATCACTTCCGAATCGTCCTTCTACTTCTACCGGCTTTCCATCGAGGAGACCGGCGCCGGGCTGGTCGAGGTGCCGTTGCGAGACATGACCTTCGACCTGCCGGCCATCGCCCGCGCCGTCACTCCGCGCACCAAGCTCATCTTCCTCGGCAACCCCAACAATCCCACCGGCACCATGTTCACGGCTTCGGAGCTCGACCGCTTTCTCGACCTGATCCCACCGCGCATTCTGGTGGTGATCGACGAGGCCTACGCGGATTACGTCGACCACCCGGACTATTCCCATTCGCTCGACTACGTGCGGGCGGGAAGGAACGTCCTCGTGCTGCGGACTTTCTCCAAGGTGTATGGCCTCGCCGGGCTGCGCATCGGCTACGGCATGGGCCACCCCGAGCTGATCGAGGCGCTCAATCGCATTCGCTCGCCGTTCAACGCTTCGCTCCTGGCGCAGGTGGCGGCCATGGCCGCGCTCGACGACCGCGAGCATGTGGCTCGCTCGGTGGAATTGAACCGGCGCGAGATGAAGTTCCTCACCCAGGAGCTGACCCTGGCCGGGGTGCGGTATACGCCCTCGGTGGCGAACTTCGTGCTGATCGATACCGGCCGCGACGGCGAGGAAGATTTCATTCGCCTGCTGCAGGAAGGCGTCATCGTGCGGCCCGTGAAGCTTTACGGGTTCCCGACCTCGTTGCGGGTTACGGTGGGCACGCACGCCGAGAACGAGCAGTTCCTGGAAGCCCTGCGGCGGGTGACGGAGAGTGCCAGGGCGGCCCGAACCGTGGCTGGTGGATAAACGAATCGACTTGGAAGTAGGCTAGTGAAAACCACGATGAACACGGAATGACAAATGATAAGATGAAGGCGAGGCCACGGGGCTTCTGACCATCACTCCTCGTTCCACCTTCATTGTTGTTTTTCACTGGTGGCGCACTACGGTCTCGAACTCGCAAACATAGTATGCTACCCTGTAAGGCTTCGTATCTGCGGGTCAGGGTCACGGAATGAGGGCCCGCTGAAAGGACAATGATTCGCCAATGAACATCAAGCTGTCAAACGGCAAGACCATTCCCGTCGAGATGCACAGAGCGAGGATCGTGCAGCAGCTCAGCCTGCAGCCCATCGCGCGCCGACTTCAAGCCATCGAGGAAGGTGGCTACAACACTTTTTTGCTTCGAAACCGAGATGTGTTTCTGGACATGCTCACCGATAGTGGCACCAATGCGATGAGCGACAACCAGCTCGCGGCGATGATGGTGGCCGACGACGCCTACGCCGGGAGCGAGAGCTTCTACAAGCTCGAGGCGGCGGTCAAGGACGTACTGGGCTTCGACTATACCATGCCGGTGCACCAGGGCCGCGCGGCCGAGCATCTGCTGGCCAAGGTCTTCGTCAAGCCCGGCGACGTGGTCCTGATGAACTATCACTTCACCACCACCAAGGCCCATTTCGAGCTGGCTGGCGGGACCGTGCTGGAGATCTACGGCCCGGAGACCCTGAACACCCAGAGCACCGAACTCTTCAAGGGCAATATTGACTTGCGGAGATTCGCCGATGCCATCCAGAAGTACGGCGCCGACAAGATTCCGTTCGTCCGGATGGAGGCGACCACCAACCTGGTGGGCGGCCAGCCTTTTTCCCTCCGCAATCTGCACCAGGTGAAAGAGCTCGCCGCCAAGCACAACATCCCGTTGGTCTTTGACGGCAGCCTGATCTCGGAGAACGCCTATTTCATCAAGCAGCGCGAGGAAGGCTACGCGGACAAGTCCATCGCGGAAATCATTCGCGAGATGACGAGCCTGGCGGACATCTACTATTGTTCGGGGCGCAAGAGCACCTCGGTGCGAGGCGGCATGATCGCCACGAATTGCAAAGACTACTATGACCGCCTGCGCGTCTGGCTGGTGGTCTACGAGGGGTTTCCCACCTACGGCGGCATGTCCATTAAGGAAGTCGACGCGATGGCCGTCGGCCTTCGGGAAATGACTGACTTGAACGTGGCGGCCAGTGAGCCGGAGTTCGTCCAGTATTTTGTGGGACGGCTTCTGGAAAGCGGAGTCCCGGTGGTTACTCCGGCGGGCGGACTGGCGTGCCATGTCGACGCCGCGCGTTTCCTGGCGCATTTGCCGCAGAGCCAATACCAAGCGGGCGCGCTGGCGGCCGCCATCTACATTGCCTCCGGCGTCAGGAGCATGGAAAGAGGGACCATTTCGACGGACCGGGATGCCCAAGGCAAGGAGGTGTACGCCGACCTCGAACTGGCGCGGCTGGCGCTGCCCCGCCGGGTGTTTACGATGTCGCAGATTGAATATACGGTGGAGCGCCTGACCTGGCTCTACCGGCACCGCCACTTGGTGAAGGGCTTGAGATTCGTGGAGGAGCCGCCGGTGTTGCGGTTCTTCTTCGGAAGGCTGGAAGCCCTGGACAATTGGGGCGCGGAGCTGGCAAAGGCCTTCGAGTCCGATTTCGGACCGAACTACTGAGCTGGGACGGTGGACTCTCCCGTTGTGCTTGGAGCGACCTCGGACACATGGGGGCCATGACGGGCAGTGGGAAGAGGCTGGTTCGGCCGGCGGTGATCGAGGATTTCCGGACGCAGTTTCAGGGCGGGTGCTTGACGGAGTTCACCGGGTCGGTGATCCGCAAAATGACGCGGAGCGGCGCACTCGCTCCTCTTCCGGTCGGGACTTTGCGGCCACCTGACTGATAGTCATTGGCCACGGTCGCCTCGAAGCGCTCCCGGACCTTGACCCACGTTTGGCGCTCGAAGCAGTCGGGCTGGACGGTGCGTGGCGCGAACGCTATTCTCACCCTGCGCTGCTGCCACTTCAACGGTCGGCTCGAGGATTACTGGGAAGCGCGGCACGCTTCAGTCCAACTTGCGTGTCGCGCGCCCGTGTAACCAACACGTAGTTCTTGACAATATTCAGCGGCTCCTGTTCTTGAAGAGGTGGCATCATGCACTCGCCGGGTGTTTCTGTTGGGACGACCTTACACGAGCGTCGCCAGCGCCCGTCGTGGGGTTTCCAGATGTCGGATCCCATCCGAACCATGCTCGAGCGCTACAAGACGCTGGCCGTTGTCGGCCTGTCGTCGAAGCGCACTCGCCCCAGTAACGGCGTCGCCGCTTACATGCAGGCGCACGGCTACCGGATCACTCCGGTGAACCCCAACGAAACGTCGGTCCTGGGCGAGAAAGCTTACCCGTCGCTGGAAAGCGTTCCCGGGCCTCTCGAAATCGTCGTGATTTTTCGCCGCTCCGAGCGCGTGCCCCAGATCGTGGCGAGCGCCATCCGCCGGGACGCCAAGGTCATCTGGATGCAGGAAGGCGTGATCGACGAAGCCGCCGCCCAGCGCGCCCGCGCCGCCGGCCTCGACGTGGTTCAGGACCACTGCATCTTGAAGGAGCACGCCAAGCGGTTCGTGGCCGAGGGAATTTGATCTTGTGACAGCCCGTGCTGTGTGCGGCAGTAATCAGAACTTCGCCCTCACCCTAGGATCCGCCGCGCCCGGCATTCTTCTTCCTCCACTCCTCGATCGCCCGCAGCTTCTCCTTCAACTTCTTTTCAAAACCCTCGTCGGTGGGGCGGTAGTAACGGCGCTCTCGGAGATGATCGGGGAGGCACTGCATATCGGTGAGGCGATCGGGCTCGTTGTGCGCGTACTGGTAGCCCTTGCCGTAGCCGAAGTGGGCCATCAACCCGGTGACGGGGTTGCGGAGGTGAAGGGGCACGGGCTCGGCAAGAGTTTTCTGCGCGTCGGCCGCGACCTCGCCATAGGCCGCGTAGAGCGCGTTGGACTTGGGCGCGAGGGCGAGATACACAGCCGTCTCGGCGAGGGCAAGGTTTGCTTCCGGCATGCCCATGAAGTGGACGGCCTGCATGGCGGCCACAACCACGCTCAGGGCGTTCGGATCAGCGAGGCCGATATCTTCCGAGGCCATCCGCATCAGCCGGCGCGCCACGTAAAGCGGGTCTTCGCCCGCCTCCAGCATGCGCCCCAGCCAATAGAGGGCGGCGTCCGCGTCCGAGTTGCGGACGGACTTGTGAAGCGCCGAGATGATGTTGTAGTGCTCCTCGCCCCCCTTGTCGTAGAGAAGCATCTTGCGCTGGATCGCATCTTCGATGATGGCTTCGTTGACCATGGCGCGGCCCTGGTCGCCGCGGGGAGCAGCGGCAACGGCGGCTTCCAGGGTGTTATAAGCGGCGCGCGCGTCACCGTTGGCGAAGATGGCAATCTGCCGGAGGAGATCCTGGGAGATGGTGACATGCTCAGCGCCCAGCCCTTGCTTCTCGTCCTGGAGGGCGCGATTCAGGAGCGTCAGGATCTCATCCGTCGAAAGCGGCGACAGCATGTAGACCTTGGCGCGAGAGAGCAGCGCCGAGTTCACTTCGAACGATGGATTCTCCGTGGTCGCGCCGATAAGGACGACGTCGCCGCGCTCGACGTAGGGCAGGAAGGCGTCCTGCTGCGCTTTGTTGAAGCGATGAATCTCGTCGATGAAGAGGACGGTGCGCCGGCCGTAGCGCCGGGACTTCTCCGCCGCCGCCATCACCTCTTTCACTTCGCGGATACCGATCAGGACAGCGCTGAAGCGGATAAACTCGCGGCGCGTCTTCCTGGCCACGATCGTCGCCAGGGTCGTTTTGCCGGAACCTGGCGGCCCCCACAGGATCATGGAGCTCAACTGGTCGCCCTCAATTTGCTGCCGCAGCGGTTTGCCCGGCGACAGGATGTGGAGCTGGCCCACGAATTCTTCGAGGGTCTCGGGACGCATGCGGTCGGCGAGCGGCCGGCGATCGTCCGCGGGCACCATACCCAGTTGGGGCTCAAACAAGCTCATGTCTTCTCAGTCTTCAGTTCTCAGTTCTCAGTTCTCAGTTTTCAGTTTTCAGTCATCGGTTGGCTAACCTGTCTCTGACTGAGCACTCAACGCCGATAACTGAAACTTCAGTCTCTGGCTGAGAACTGAGAACTGAAGACTGAAAACTTCAATACGAGAAGCCTCGCTGCCGGGCTGTCTCGTAAAGAAAAATCCCGGCGGCGGTGGCGGCGTTCAGAGAGTCCATGGCGGCGCGTATCGGGATGCTCAGCAACAAATTGGCCTCGCGCGCCAGCTCGGCGGGCAGACCTGCGGCTTCCTGTCCAATCAGGAATGCTACGCGCCCCCGCAGTTCCGCATCGACCAGCGACTGCGCCGCGTGGCGGTCGGCGGCGGCAATCACGATTCCGGCCGCGCGCAAGCGCACCGCTAGCACGCCCGCTTCGAGGCCGCGAAACACCGGCAGACGGAAGATCGCCCCCGCCGACGACCGTACCACCTTGGGATTATACGGGCTGACCGTCTCGCGCAGAGTGACAAGCGCCGTTCCGCCCAGGGCCTGCAAGCTCCGCATCATCGTGCCGAGGTTGCCTGGGTCCTGAACCCCGCAGGCGATCAGCAACAATGTATCGCGACGCGCCAGGACCGCTTCCAGATCGTAGCGCGGCAGCTCGACCAGCGCCGCAACTCCTTGCGGCGTTTCCGTCCGGGCGATCCGCTCGAACAGCCGGTCGGGGACCTCCGTCACCTCCGTCTCCCGAGGCAATCGATCGACCAGCTTCGCGAACTTGCGCGCCGCCGTCGTGCTGGCGAGGACGCTCTGGACCGCGGGGCTGCTGCCTTCGGGCTGGGAAGAAGCGTTGAGCGCTTCTTCGATCAACAGAGGGCCCTCGACGGCCAGCCAGCCTTCGCGCGTTGTCCCCTCGGCCAACGCCCGACGGAACAGCTTCACGAGCGCGTTACCGGCGCTCGAAACCTGGTGGACTCGCCGCGCCTCTGGACTTCGATCCGCCATGAAATTCTCGACCTCGTTAGACCCACAATTCCACCCTTCTTCATCGCGTTCCTTTGGTTACATTGGCGCGCGTCACGCCATGAATATGGCGTTGATATCGCGGTAGCTCACGGCCTCATCGGCGAAGGTAAAGGTGCCGTGCTCTCGCATCTCCCAGGCGGCGCCGAGAAAGGCGCCAAGAGCGGCGCGAGAGAGCGCGCTGCCGACGCTGACGCGCCTGACTCCAATCGCCGAGAGCTCGGCCAGGCTCAATTGAACGCCTTTGAGTCCCATAACGACGTTCACCGGACGATCCACGGACCTGACCACGGCGGCGATATCGTCCTTGCTGGTAAGGCCCGGCGCATAGAGAACATCGGCGCCCGCCATTTGATAGGCCTGCAACCGCTTGATGGTGTCTTTGAGGTCGAGCCGGCCGGCCAGGTAGTTCTCAGCGCGTGCCGTCAGAGTGAATGCAAAGGGAAGGGCGCGCACCACCTCCGCGGCGGCGCGGACTCGTTCGACCGCATATTCGTGGTCATAGATGGGATGACCCGGCTGCCGGGACATATCTTCGATTGAGCCGCCGGCAAGACCTGCTGCCGCCGCCAGCCGGATGGTTTCCGCGACGATTTCAGGCGAGTCTCCAAAGCCGTTCTCAAGATCGGCGCTGACCGGCAGGTCAGTGGCTGACACGATGGCGGACACGTGCGCCATCATCTCCTGCCGGTCAATCGTGTTGTCTCGTTTCCCGACGGAGAAAGCGTAGCCGGCGCTGGTGGTGGCCAGCGCCTCAAAGCCGAGACGCGTCAGCAGACGCGCCGTGCCGGCGTCCCACGGATTGGGAATGATGAACGCGTGGTCACGCTCATGGAGCGCGCGAAAGGCCTCGCCCTTTTCAGCCTGCGTCAACATAACGATTACACCTTTTCTGCGAGCGTCGAGGGAAGTCCGAATGTTCCATCGACGACTTCAACAAAGCTCCTCTCTTCGCGGAGAATAAGGCGCTTGGCCTGTGCCATGGCGAAATTCTCACGCGCTTCCGGATCTGACTTCAAGCGAGCCCGGTAGGCCTCATAAGAAGCGAGACTA
>Ga0326728_10006357_pt1 | contig 31900 bp, 35 predicted proteins | sample MB3enrmetagenome_FD_207602 | JGI IMG/M metagenome (GOLD analysis project Ga0326728, IMG submission 207602) | Lab enriched peat soil microbial communities from McLean, Ithaca, NY, United States - MB31MN | ecosystem: Environmental > Terrestrial > Soil > Wetlands > Peat | place: USA: New York... | reverse complement strand
CAATCGTGTTCTCGTTGCAGGATTGAGCGACCCGACACCTAGGTAACCCGTGTTTCCGGGTTGGACCGGGAATTAGTGGTCGGGGCGAGTGGATTTGAACCACCGACCTCCTGGTCCCGAACCAGGAACACCCAATCCCATAAACGCTTTCTCTGGCGTCGCTTACGGGACAACAGGCGTTATTTCCCCCCTCTTAGTTGTACCTAACCTGTACCTAGAGCTGATAACGGGAGCACTGGTGTGCTGAGTTCCGCGATTTGATCCGCTTCAAACACTCAAAGTCGAGTAGAGAACGGGTTGCGGCCTAAACTCCTCCGCGATTGCCCGCGCAGTCATGTCGTAATCAGAGAAGTTTGAATGATGGTCGAAGAGAACCGAATTGCCAAGCCCACGCACCGTCGTACCCCCTCCGACGATCTCAACCTTATTTTGTGTCTGAACCAGCGCTGCGATTCTCGGGAGACTAGCTGCACGCCCGACAAGGTTCAAGCACATCGTTTCCATGCCCTGCTGCTTGCGACCATCCGGGATTTGTTGGTGCAACATCTCGTATAGACTGTTACGCTCTGCTCTCTAAGGGAGACAGCGGAGGAACTTTCTCAGTTTGTCCGCGCGCCAGGACCATAATCACTCCCCTGCTGTTTTCTGAGGGTCAACCGTGCCGGAACAAGTACCTCGCTTACCTGCTGAAAATCCGTACGAAGTTGTAAGGGTGTACTTCAGACGACACTATCCGAAGATTCTCGCGAAAGTCTCGCGTCAGGTTAGGCGTTCACCCCGACGCCAAACAGGGAGGTTCCAAACCAATCGTGCCTCCCGCTGGAGACTGAATCGCGCGCACCCGGACTACACTAGTGCCGAACAAATCCCGCTTATCGAAGGAAAGCTGCTAGCGCAGATACTTGAGTTTGATGAAGCGCCTGCTATTCCAGATGACGTGCGCGAGGCGGCTGGCAGGGTCTTGGGGATTGCGCTGCGTGCTGGAAATTACCGATGTCCTATCTCTGGCAGGCACATGAGTTTTCGATCAATGTTAAGGGAGGCTCGTTCGCCCGTGGCCGGAGTATCAAGTTTTCACGTCGGGCACGTTAGGCCGAAGGCAAAGGGAGGCCAAAACGTGCCTGACAATACCTACTGGACGACCGATCTGGGCAATCGCATCCAGGGAGACAAGACCTGGCAAGAAACGATTAGAGTGATCGTAGAAATGGCCGAGTTTCATCGGAAGAAGGATGGTGACATTGCATGGGGCGAGCTTGTGAACAGATATTTAGAAGAAGACCCGGATTAAGAAGCAAAGCAATCCTCCAGAAACTCTGATCGTACCTTCGCTCATAACATATTGATTGTTTCACTGCTGCAATTCCGCTTCATCGTCAGTTTCGGCTTTGCTTCGGCATCCACCAACAGTCTGTTTTGGACTATTCCAAAATCGACTATAGACTCAGTTCTCCCGGAAGGAGACTAGGCGCGGAGGCATGCAAAAGTCCCTGTTTTCTCGAGAGTACCGACTTTTTCTTGCGAGCTTACGCAAAGCAAGAATGGAAGCCGGTCTCACACAGGAGGGACTCGCGAAATTGCTTGGGGACACGCAATCGTTTATTAGCAAAGTTGAGCGTGGAGAACGTCGTCTTGACGTGGTCGAGCTTCGTGCTTTCTGCCGAGCCCTCGACGTTCCTTTTCCTGCTTTTATAAACAAACTTCATCGGGCGATCAGCGCCAGCGAACGGTCAGCGTGCAAGAAACCATAGAACGTCTAGTCAACGTCGAACGCTTCAACATGGCATCCCTATGTGATGCCGCGTGGCCATTGATAGAAGCTCACCCGGATACACGAGCACAGCAGCAAGTCCTCAAGGACAAGCTCGGCGATAATTACAGAGATTTATGCAGTTTGATTCTGCGAAATGTTTTCCTCATCGAACTCGTCAAAGTGCCCAAGATTGAGTCCACAAAAGTGCGTGTCCGCTGGTATGAACAACTCGGGGGCGATTCGCGGCAATGCTCTTTCGAGGAGTGTTTAGCGATTGCGGCGCAGCTTCTTACGGAGTTGCACGCTTGGCTTCAGGACCCGAGGCATGAAGAGCTAATTAAACTGTTTTTTGCAGAGAGCATACTTCCGTACGAAGCGCCGCTAGACTACCGAGAGCACCCCGCACGCGATGATGTGGTGACGCGTATACATCGACTAGGGAATGTGAGTTGGGTCTACGACGACTTGATGCTGCGCACGTTGAAGCTGAGAAAATTTTTGCGCGCCGGGGAAACCAGCCCTGATGCGGAGTTCTTCAAGCGCGTGTTGGACGATAAGATTAAGATCAAGACTTACCTCACTGACCGAGCGCTGACTGGACCGTACAAGACCAACCGAGAGAAGCGTTGGGAGACGCACCCGCATTCTGTACAGTTTGCAACGCGCCGGACTTGTTTGGAAATTGAATACAAGCTAGTCACGCAGCTCTGTGCTTTTGAGGGGTTTCCTCCAGGTGCACGTGACCTCTTACAGGCTCAAGCCATTCTGCCCGAAAGGCACGAAGTGTTTCGTTGTCCCGTCACGCAAGAGTCTCTGTCATTTCCGTTATTTCGGGAGGCTTTGCTGAATCCGCAACACGGAAAATCTGAGTTTCAAATCGGACATTTGAACCCGTTGAAACTGGACGAGCCGGGATCGGATATTGTCGGACATACAGCCGACAACATTAGTTGGATCTCCGAAGACGGGAACCGAATACAGGGACCTTTGAGTTTGACCAACGTCCGTCAGCTCTTAAGGCGCATTGCGGCGAACTACGACCAGCTAGGCATCGTCTGAAACAGAGTAGCCGTGCACCGAAGCACGAGCTTCCTTTGCTAGCTCACGAGCTTCGATGCGCAAATGGACGGCTCTTTTCACCATGTCGGATATTCGCTTCCTCATTTCTGAGGATTTCGGGATCGGCAACATTAATTCGTAGAGGCGTTCGCCAAGGCTATCGATAATGTCTTGCGTGAACTGCTTTGCTTTTACTTGCCGCTGGACAACTGGGGAGCTGAGGATCGCGAGCAACAGGTAGGGATCAAGGCCAATTTCATTTGGGTGCACCCTAATCTTGAACAGATGACTTTGGTAAAGAATCTCGGTATCCGCCTCGGAGATGATGGCGCAGATTCCGATGAGGTAGGTACCGTCTTTGACCATCAAAATATCGCCACTGCGAACATCCTGTTTGCGTTTTAGGTTCTCGTAGAGCTTTCGCTCAACACCATGTTTATGGTCAGCTTTTAGTTCCCAGTTGCTTATGTCGGACGTTCGTATGAAGGGAATCTGGCCCGTGCCGTACGCAAGTTTGCCGAGTTCATCTCCCGTAGTAACGGTGAGAGTATCCCGTGACACCAGGTCACGAAATTCTACGAGAGAATGTGTTTCTGCTAAGCGGTTTAGTTCAATCGTGATTTGCGGATCGTAGTAGCGCGGGCAAAGCACGTTTGAGCGCAGGTCCGGTTTCTCTAAGATGAAACCCAAGCCGGATGCTTGGAATCGCTTTTTTGTCTTGTATCGTTCGAAGTTGTCGGCAATCGTCGGGAGGTCGTTGTGTGGAATGGAGCGCGCGCGTGAATCATGGCCGCACCATTTGGCTTCTGCCATGAATACTCGGATAGATTTTTTTGTTGCGCGCTTTTCAGCCACAAGCAGGCAGGTTTTGGTGTGAGTCCCGCCTTTTCCAGAGGTTTTGAACAGGGACTCGGGCATTCCGATAACCCCTTGAATATCGCTATGTTCGATCAAATATTCCATCACGTATCGATAGGACTTATTTGACAGGATGCTTTCGGGGAGCACGATACCGAGGCGACCACCTTCCTTAAGCAAGGAAAGACATCGTTCAACGAACAACACTTGGGGCGGGACTTGGCTCTGGATGATGTTTGTGGGAACCCACTTTTCGGATTTCGGATCATGTTTCCATTTCTTCGCCAGCTCGAACGTTTGTAAGACTTCCGGCAACGCTGCGACAATGCGGACTCCGAAAGGTGGATTGGTGAGGAGCACATCAAACCCATTCTTGGGAAGATGTTTCTTAAGCGGGCCGTCTCCGTTTTGAAGCGCGATGCTGTCCGCACAGATTGCATTCGGGTGCCCTTTTGTGACAAGCGAAACATGGAGCTTTGCCAGCTTTACGAGGTAATCATCTTTGTCTATCCCGAACAGCGTGCGCGACGTCAGCCGTCCCAATTCTTCGACAGACGTACCCTGTGCGAGGTAGTGCCTAGCAACAGCAGTGAGGAACCCGCCCGCGCCGCATGCCGGGTCAACGATCATTTCCCCCGGTTTAGGATCGACCGCCTTCACCAGAAAGTCAGTCACAGGGCGAGGAGTAAAGAACTGCCCTGCGCGGCTTCGGGATTCGGACCCGACGAACACTTCAAAAGCATCTCCAATTGGGTCGCTGTTTGCGTCTAGAAGAGAGAAATCGCACTCATCGAGGACCATGCTAACGGCCTGAGGATCAAGCATGATTTCAGCGTTCTTGTCGTAGATGTCAGGGAAGTCAGAACGTACTTGGCTAAAGACCATCCGAATACGGCGACTCTTCTCAAATGCGTCAACGCCGGACGGAATTGGATTGGATGCAGACGTTTCGATATAAAGCTTGCAGAAGAGGCACTTCAAGACCTCATCCAGAAGAGCATCGTCGCGAGTCGCCCCCACGACTTGACCGGCAAGATAGTTCCTCAGGTGCCGGAAAATTTCCTTCGGATTCCTCATTCCTGGGAGGAAGGCGCTCTGCCCTATGACAGCTCTCGCTGTTGCTGCGTTGCCCATTCGTTCTCCCCACAGTTGATGTTTTACACTCAGGAGTAAAACATATCCTGTGGGACCTTTCAACTGGCTGATTGGATCGAGGTACTGGAAAGGCCAAGCCGATTTTTCAGCGCGTGTACGGTGGGGCCAAAGAAACAATAAAGCAGCTCGCATGGGGTGGGATTACTGCATGCGTTTCAAAGCAACTTGGGTTGTAGAGAGTTGCCAACCGTTATTCCGGCCCGTCATGCCCTAGAACAATCGGCGGAATTTAGCGAGGAGATTGTTTGAGAGCTTTGTCTGCGAATGCTGGTTAACTAGAAGAAGATCACTTTCAACCACACTGTCAACAATTCTGCGGGTGTATTGATGTCCCCGGTCTTGCCCCGTGAACGGGACTTCTCGGTCGTCGATATATTCGCCATGTACAATTACCAACTGGATGTGCTCGTATTCCGAAACACCCACTTCCACCTCGCTTATGACTCTGCGCACGCCCCCCGCTCGGAGGAAGGCGTCAGTAGCTAGGATAACGATCACATTTGCGCTGTCGCGTGGCAACTGCACCTGCTCGTTTCTGATCTTCCGCTTGATCCTGACGGTATCGTTGCTGCTCATCACCGGCCCCACGAAGCCGCACCCTGACAAGCCCCGTTTTGCGGACCAGGGGTCAAGCAAGCTCGCTTTATCGTCTCTGTGGCACAAGGCCATTTCTAAAATGCCGTCTTCCTCAATCGCGACGATAGTCCGTTCATCCCGCGCGCGCGCCGCGCCGCGATTGACTCTCTCAAGGATGTCCCCGAGAACGTGCTGTGAAGGTGTCTGGAACCAGCGGCCCGACAAACTTACGTCGTAGCTGGTACCGAACACTGCGGCGAAGACAGCCGAGTTGGTGTCAGTCACCACGCGTTCCTTCTGCGCGGCGGTCTGCGTTGACACCTCCAGGAATAGAGTTTCACCCGTGAGAGAGTCGTCTAGCCTCAGATCGGGCTGCTTTTGGTTGTTTCTTACGTCCATCGTCGGCTCAAATCGCGCTTGCAAGCCATCGCTTACAAGTCTAGAAGCCGACTTGATGAGCAGAGCGTCGTGGTTGAATTGCGTTATATCGTGGAGCCGCGCCAGTACGTTGCCGAGATTCTGGCTTCCTTCCAGGATTCTTATCTGATCGGCGAAGCGCTTTATGCTCCGGCGCGAGCTCGGCGCATAGTTCGCCAGCCATTGGAGTATCGGATGCCGTGCGACGAACGGAATTTCCGTGCTGCATTTCTGCAGGAAATCGTCACCGAGCACGTTTTGCAAGTACAGCAGCCCCTCTTTCGCCTGGTCTTTTTCCTCTGCATGAAAGCCGCTCATTTGTTCGAGGCTTTCCATGTGGTGGCTCCACTCCAGGAATTGCACGCTACCGTTCTCCCTAAAAGCTCCCGTCAGGCTCCAGGCGGAATCGTCCGTCGCGGCCCATCCGCTTGCCCCATTCTACGCCGGTATACCCCGGCAGGTGAGTGCCCGTCACATGCGAAGGACCTCTGTGACCACTCCAAGTCTCGACGCAACTTTTTTCATTCTGAGGCGGCCCAGTCGGGTTGACCACGGCCAGCGAAACCAAATATGCTATTTTCAGCGAAGGAGCGAAGAGTAGTTATGCCGGAAGCGCCACAGGAACGCGGGATCTGGGCCGAGCGGTACGTGCGGGATTTTCTCGCTCTGCCGTTCATATCCGAGTTCGTGTTTCGCAGCCTGCAAACCTTGGACGGCGGAACGCAAAAGGAAGTTGCGGATTTGCTCGTCGCCTATCCTGGCGTTGGCATATTGATGTCCCAGAAGACCCAACGGGACCCTTTCGCCCGCACTCCAGTAAAAACTCTATCGTGGGCTTTGAAGGAGGCGAAGAGAGCGACTTCGCAGCTTTGCGGTGCCTTGCGCACTGCCCGCGGAAAGCCGATCTGGTGCGACCACCCACGCAGAGGACGGGTCGAGCTTCCCGATGGATTGCCGGAGATCAACCACGGCATCGTGCTTGTGGAGGTTTTCGAGCGCGTCGATCTTAACGCGCGGCCCGACGATCTTCCGTTGCAGTACCACGGCACGCCGATCACGTATCTTTCGCTCAATGATTTCCTAAACATTGCCATTGAGCTACGAACGGCGCCGGAAGTTCTCGCTTACCTGGACGCCAGGCGCGGTTTGCCATATTCGGACCTTCGAGTCATTGGCGATGAGCGGGCGCTGTTCGAGTTCTACCTCTTGCAGGGCGGCGTCTTGGCTGGCTGCGCGGGGAGGGCCGACGCAGCCGTCGCAGTCGCGGCGCAGCGCGATGGATTGCGCCGGGCTTTGAAATCGAAGCGGGAGCACGATCGGTACGGCGGGTTGGTGGAACACGTTGCGGATCAGCTCGCAACGCGTAGGCACGACTATGCGGCGGGTCTATCCGCAGAGGCGCTTGCGCGATATGATGCCCCCGATAACCGCGCTAACTATTTGAAGATGCAGGCCGTGCTCGCGAATCTGGGTTTGCGGGAGAGATCGGAGCTTGGCAGCGCGTTCCTCGGAGCAATCGCGAAATTCGACAAGTCAGGGGGAGGTTTCACTTACAGAGCACTCCATTTCGATTCCAAACCCGAATGGGTATTTGTGTTTGGCTCCTGTGTGGGCATTGAACCCGAAGAGTTGAATAAACGAATGCAGATTTTGATGACCGCTGCGGCGGCCTTCTTCCGTAAAACCCACTGCCTGATTATCATCGACCGCGAGAAAGCGGGTTATGAAGTAGGGCTTACGACCAGGCCGTTGCCGCCCTCGTCACCGACGGAGATGGCAGCCGGAGACAAACTCTTTGGCAGTCTGCGCATGATCGATGGCGAAGTCGCTCTCGTTCCAGGATAGGCGAAGGGATCTCGTGGGTGCGCCCGGCTGCGAATCGTTCAGCAGTTTTCGCCGACCATTACGTTTTCGAGAGTCGCAAATTGGAGAATCTCCAGTTCCGCGAGACTCATTTCACAACGGTCTGTCACGACACCCACTAGCGGAAAGTCGAGAGTATCGACCAGCAGCACCGGACCGCCGCTCAAGCCCCCCATGTCTGCCCCTGACTCTGGCAAACGTCCTTCGTCGAAACCGATAAGGTCCTTGCGCTCAATTAGGCATTTGCAACAGTTCGCTTCCGCAATCGTCACTCGAAATATTGCCGAATAAGGACCCGAGCCGATCCAGCCCGCAGATGGATTTTCCTCGCGCAGCCCTTTGGGGTAACCGGCCACCAGCACTAATTGTCCCTCTTTGGGAGGGTGTACCGGCCACCGCCGAGGGGCCGCAATGGTACAGGGTCCGATGTTGCGCGATTCATTCTCGGAAATACGCAAGAGCACTATGTCTTTCTCGCGACTCCTCCATTCGACGCGTGGGAGCGGATCGAACGGAGGAAGGTCGCCGACTTGCCAGTTCAGCCTCTCTCCGTCTCCCAGACGTTTTTCATAACCCGCCAAAACGTGGGAGGCAGTGACAACAAATGTGCCCGAGGCAAGTCGCACCACGCAGCCACTTGCGCCGTTTATTTTGCCTCCAATACTCAGCGGGGGAGCAAAGATAATTGGGACGGCATAATCTCTCGCAAGTCTCACCATCTGCCGATTAATCGCAAGATACCGCGACTTATTTTCTTCCGAGAGCTGCTCGACACGTTGTCCACCGCTCAGGTCATTCATAGATCGTCCGGGTCAATGGCGTTGCCTCCGAACTCTGAAACTACTTGCCGTAGGTTGGAATCCCCGCTGACCAAACTCGCTCCGTTCTTTATTGCAGTCTCGGCGATCAAAATATCTCGGATCTGGTTTTGTGCTCTTTTGTTCTTGGGCTCGAGTTGCCGGAGACGAGCGAGCATCTTCTGAAAGTTTCCGCTCCCATCGTTCCAGTAGGCTTGGTCGAAACCGGCACCCTCAATGTCGAAAGCGAAGCTCGACGCGGGCAACGAAGTGACACGGATCTCTTCATATAACGCAAGAAGACACGCTCGCCTCTCGGCTTTCTCTGTCGCGCGTAATTCGTCCGCCTGAATGCCTGTGACGCGTAGGCGCTGGTTTGCGAACGATGCCGGCAGTGCTTTCCCATCAAGCACACGGTTGAAGACATTCGTGTCGAGCATGTAACCGTGATGGACGAGGGGCATGATGTTATATCCGTGCAATGGTCTCTGCGCTTTGTACTGCATAATTATAGTAGCGCCTTTTTTTATTTCTCTTGCCAGCAAATAGCCGCACCCGCAAATCCCAATTCCACTTAGCCTCTGAGCCAGCCTGCGCTAGCACACGGCTGCGCCAGTCGCAAACTTCTCTCCTGTCACACCCGTTGCCATCCGCTCCAGCCTCCTAAGGCACAACTTCGCATGTCCGTCCTCCTGTGGGCGCGGCGCTTTGGTTCCTCTTTCTGGGCGAAGGAACCAAATCACCTAACAGGAGAACAGAAAATGAACTCTGAACAAATCAATTCTCAAATCAACAACGGCTTCCCAAACAGTCTGTTGAATGGCAATTGCGTGGAATTGCTCTCTGGCATGTCATCGGGTAGCGTCGGTTTTGTACTTACCGATCCCCCGTACATGGTCAATTATTCATCCAGCGATGGGCGCACCGTTCCCAACGACGATAACGACGCTTGGCTTAAACCCGCTTTTCGGGAAATCTTTCGCGTGCTCCGTTGGAATCGCTTCTGCGTGAGCTTTTATAGCTGGAACAAGGCAGATACATTCCTCACTGCTTGGCGCGATGCGGGCTTCCGCGTAGTCGGGCACTTGACCTTCATCAAGAAGTACGCCTCGACCGAACGCTTTCTTCGCTACCAGCACGAGAACGCCTACTTGCTGGCGAAGGGCAACCCGATGAAGCCGAGCTGCACAATACCAGACGTTTTGGAATGGAAATACTCAGGCAACAATCTTCACCCGACTCAAAAGCCGGTGTGTATCCTTACGCCGTTGATTGAGTGCTTCTCCGTGCCGGGCGATGTAGTTCTCGACCCCTTCTGTGGTTCCGGTTCAACGCTTGTTGCCGCGCGGCAGGTAGGTCGGCGGTATATCGGCATTGAGTTGTCCAAGCGATATTTCGACTTAGCGGAGCACAGGCTCCGCTAGGTAGTTGTAACTGAATCAGAAAAGGGAAACCATCTGGCAAGTGAATACTCCATCCCGATAATCGGTCGCCGTCAGTGGGAACCTGCCAACTACTAGCTAATCCCACGAAGGAAGGGGCTCCGTCAGGACTTCTTTCCGTTTTCTCCCATTTTTATCCACGACGATGAAGCATGGATTGCTCAGTTGTCCCTCACCACTGACGATGGAGTAGTCATCCTCCCAATCTCCGAAGCGGTCAACCATACGTTGGTAGATTCTCTTCAAGACTTCCTGATTCCGAAACCACTTTTCGGCAAGGTCGGCTTTGTGTTTGGCTTCCTTGAACGGATTAGGAACACGGCGATAGGCAGCAACCTGTTCCTTGTGCTCAGCGACGTATATGCGGTGCGCTGCCGTTTTCTTGGCACGGCTGCACGTCCCGCAGAGCAGGCTTCCCCGCCACGTTACTGCCTTCCTCGGCACCATGCCGCCGCAGACCGTGCATTTTCTCTCGCTGGGAGGCAAATGTTTCCAACGCCATCCCGCTAATGTAGCCTTATTGACTCCATATTTTGCTCCGAGTTCTATAAGGCTGACACCTCCAGCGCCATACTCACGCAAGATCGCCAGCCTTTGTTCAACGGAGAACTTCGAAACCATCGGGCGCTCACCCTTTTCTCGTCGGTGATTTGTCGTCTTTCTCGAAATCCAAAAGCTTGTCCGTTAACTCACCAGCCTTGACACTCAGACCCATAGTCAGGTTATCGATGACGGGTGATAGGTCGAACACTCTGCCTCGCTCGATGGCAAGAATGGCTCGGATCGGCAGCCGTGCTTTCTTGGCAAGCTGCAATCTGCTCATGCCGCGCTTCTCTCGGAAGAATTTCACCGCCCTGCCCAGCGCCCTTCCCATGCTTTCCGCGTCACCCTCAGTCCATTTGGCGACGAGTTCCATGTCTTCCTTGATCGGTCTCTTTTTCGCCCGAAATGCCGCTTGCATGCGGATGAAGGCTTGGTGTAAAGCACGCAGTTCCACGTCGCCGGGTATCGGATAATTGGCCAAGACGCGGCGCACCATCCATTGGTAGAAAATCAACGAGCCACGGTCGGTGACTTTTTCGAGCATTCTGCGGATTTCCCTGCGCAGGACTTCGGGGTCGTCGATTTCGGTCATCACTTTTCTCCCCGGTAGTAATATGTGCGGATGTTTTTGTAGTCTCCCGTGGTCATATCGCCATACTCGATGCAGCGGGGAACGATGGCGGGATTGTTCATGCTGAAGTCCATCGAGAAGTTCGTCCCGTCCGTGAAATAGACATTGACGTACAGCCATCCGCCGCCATCGTTGTCCTCAAAGCTGTGTGTGACGTAGTCGAGCTTCTTGCCGTGGATTTCGGGATACTTCTTTCGTAATTTTGCCTTGCGTTGTTCGTGGAAACGGTCGAGCTTCTTGCGCTCCGCTTTCGAGATGTGTTTACTTTTCATTCTTATTCTCCAAATCGAAGTCATCACGCGCTTTCAATGCGGAATCGGCTTCATGTACTCCCGAATGATCTCCAAGTCTCCGGCGCTCATGTCGCTGACGTCCGCCCCGACCACGAACATCCCGCAGGAGTAGCGGACCGAAAAGTTGGTTTTGTCCTTGAAGCGGACACTGACGTAGAGCGTCCCGTCCTCGACGCTATGGTTGATGAAATCCACTACCTTGCCGTGAACCTCCGGGTATCTTTTCCGCAGTTGCTCATGCCGCTTCTCGATGCGCTTCTTGATCTCCCTCTGTTCCTTAGCGCTGATCGGGGTTATCGGCGTGTTCCCAACCATCACTACCTTCGGTTTCCTAGTCTTTTTCATCAAAGTCCTCCAGTCGGTCGGGCATGAACGGAAAAGCGATCTTGAACAGCTTGCAGAAGAGCGGGCGCGGCAGGAAAAAAGAAAGCAAAGCGGTCGATATTGCGACCAGAGCCAGACAAAGAATGAACTGCTCGAAGCAAGTCGGTGGTGGAATGTCTCCAGTTGGAACCGGAGTAGGAAATTGAAACATCAGCATTGTCCTCGCTCATGGGAATGCGCGGGACACGCTGACCGTAATGTAGAATGCGTCTCAGCCATCGATGCCTCGTTTACGCGAGCACGGTGGTCAGGGGCGCGTCCGTGTTACAAGCACGAGCGCGTCCCGCTAATGTCGAGCATAGCACAAGTACGCCTTTTATTGTGTGGCATACAACTGTCGGTGGACGGAGTGAGGCGCTGACTTCACACTCGGCATAATGCAACCAAACAGGACGTTACGCGCCCTCGCAATCCGAATCAAAGAACTGCGCGACAAGAAGGGCATCAGTCAAGAAGAGCTAGCGCATCGTGCTGGACTGAGCCGCACCGGAATGGGTTTTGTTGAAACCGGAAAACGGTGGCCGCGCCTCGACACTTTGATGAAGGTAGCGCAAGGGCTAAATGTCACGGTCGATGAATTGTTGAAGGGTCTACACAAGACTGCGAAACGTCGATAGACGCCGCGAATGTTCCCCGCGCTCACCCTCACCAGGAGACAGAACGAGTTAGCAACGCTCTAACGGTTTTCTACATCTACAGAAACCAAGGGGGTGAATCCCATGAAAAGAGGCCTCCCCTGCCTGATGCTTTTGGGCGTTTTGCTACTGGTCGGCTGTGCAAGCAAGAAAGACGCCAACGAACAGAACTTCTCGGAAGCGTTAAACTCCTACCTGGCCAAGAAGGGCCAGATCTGCCTTGGCATTCCTTCCCCGTGGCCGGTCGATCTGAATGAATCCGAGCGCCGAAGCGGTATCGGCAGGGCAGCGGAGATGGCCGCTCTCGAAAAGGCGGGATTGGTGCGCTCTCACGAAACCGAAACAGAGTACACGTCCCCGCTCAGCAGCCGCCCCGTGAAGACAAAGGTTCTTCGATACGAACTGACCGACACCGGCAAGACGTTCTACCGGGAGAAAGACCGCCTCGCCTTAGCGGGAAACAAACAGGTCCAGGGCGACCTCTGCTATGGACAACAAGCCTTAGACAAAATCGTCAAGTGGGATGGTCCGAGTCCCGTTGGCGACTCAAAGGAAGCATCGGTCATCTACACATATAAGATCGACAATCTTGCTGAGTGGGCGAAGAACCCGGATGTTCAGAGAGTTTTTCCCGGAATCAGTTCAACCATCGATGGGGCAGGAAAGACACAGATGAATCAGGCGCTGACGCTGACCAACCAGGGATGGCAGGCCAAGGCGCTCGACACCCCGTTCTAAGAGAATCGATCTTCTTGTGCAACGGATTTGGGGACCACGTACTCTCCATCCCGCGTGCGGACTTGAAAGGCTTATTCAAATTCGAGGCTCTTCGCCCAGGTCACAACTTCCGCGAGAAGTTTCGGTAGCTCTTCCAGCTGAACAACCACGACGTACGATGGTGCGGTCGTGAAAAAGTTTCTGAGGTGAGCCTCTACCGTGCGCTCGCGCTTGTAAAATGGCAAGCCCTTCTCGATCCGACTCAGATCATACGCTCCGTGAGCAGATTGAAACCTCTGCCAATTCCAGTCGACTTTGTCCAGGCCAGCCGGGCACCGTACGAGAATACGTTGGCAGGTCGTAGCTACATCCGTCAATCCGATTAGCTTATCCTCGGGGCTGTTCATGATCTCGTGACAGGTTCCCGGATTCAATACTTGCAACTGCGCATTAGTGACCACAATCGGAACAAAAATCAGTGCTGCTGGTTTCGACCACTGTTTTGTGAAAAGGCGGAAACGTTCGATTGCCAAATGGTGCAGGCAGTCGCGAAGCTGGTAGATCGCTGACGCCAGGCTCGGCAACTTCTTGCCATCTTTATCTCCCAGAACTGCCCCTCGAACGCAACGAGGCACCCCATCGACGGCGTGGTGGCGGCTCGGTCCCTGCGAAACCGTGCGCTCAATTCTTTCGGCGTCGAGCGGTTCTCGCGGCGCGCGGTCTTGCCACAGAGCAGGACGCCAATCATCAGATGTCGTCCCCGTCCTTGGAAACGCATCCGGCATAAAAAGCCAGACCCGCTCATTGGGATTGGAATACTTGCACTCAGTGAGGACGTAAAACTGAATGGCTTCCAAATCGAGCGCGTCGCGAACGGTTTGTACTGAGGCTACAAAATCTACTGAACGCTGCTTGACCACCCCAGTCTCGTCGATTGCGGTGAAGTCATATTCGGGTTCGATCCAGTCAGCATCGAGGTTGGACACTAACGAGTCATAGACTGCCATTTCAAGCGGTATTCCTGACGCTAGGAGACTCGTTCTTAGGTCTTTCTTCCGGCTCTCCTCAGACGCCTTCGATTCCGTCATCCCGCTTTTCCCCGCTGACTACCAGTGTGACAACTGAACCCGCCGTCGCTACGTAGGAGCGGCGTCACGTCCAGCGAACAGATGGGCAATTGTACACGCTGTTGCAGTTGGTCGTATCCTTTCGCGCTGAGAGCGGAGGGCCTACGATACGGTGCCCGTCCGCTCGATCCTTTCGCCCCATCGAAGCCGTCGCGCGGCTTCCGAGTTTTTGCATCGGAGTAGCCGAGCCAAAGGTCAGGCGAAAATCAGCGGGAATCGCGCTAGTACGAAGGTGGTACGAAAGTACTACAGGTATTAGAACAATCACGTGGAATGACAACAAACCCCAACCCATCTCGCCACATCCAATTCAGCATATTCGCGGCGGCTAAGTGATGGGTCCCCATGCGCCCGAGGCGAGAAACGAAGCCCGGTCCTCCGTTCTTGTTGAACTCGGTTGACCGCTTTGGCAGGCAAATCGCTCCTGCGGTGTTGTCTGTCTCGATGGAAATTGGCCCTCGCGCCCTCGCGTACGCTCAAAACCTGATCGGTGATCCCGCCCTGGCCATGAACTACTTTGAGGAGGCAGCCGCCTCCGTCTCTGCCGCGATTGAGGAGAAGAAGGCCTCTGGCGCGCCCGCTATACGGAATGTCGCAGGATATTTGTTCCGCACATTCATTCGCATGGTAGATGACGCCAAGCACAAAGAGAAAATTCGCGAGGAATCCCTTAAGGAATCCGGCGAAGCGCGGATTCCTTTGACTGAAGAAGCCCGAGTGGAAACCGCCGTGCTTCTGAACGAAGTGATGGACGCCTGCGACAGAGCGTCGCGAGAGGTCATCGTCCTTCGTCTGGAGGGTTTCACTTGGAAAGAGATCGGGAAACGATTTGACATTTCAAGCCATGCGGCAGAGGCTCGATTCAGCAAAGCACTTGACCACGCCAGAAAAATGCTCAAAATACGGAGGCGAAAGGGTTGAGCAGGGCGTCACCCTTGCCGTCTGTCAGGCGCAAGTCGAAGGGACACAAGCGGAAGTCAACCGTGGACAAAGCCTTTCTTGAACTTGGCAGGAGGCACTTCGCCCACGATTTTCCCAACCCCTCCCGCCAAGGATGCCCCCAAGACGCTGTACTAAAACTTTTGGCCGAACAACCAACAGAAGTCGAAGACTCAGTTCTCGATCACATCACCTCGTGTTCACCGTGTTATACGACCTACAGTGGCTTCCTCCATCGGACGAAAGCAAGAGACTCCAACCGAAGGTCGCAAACCCGATCCCCTAAACGACCGAGAGTGTAAGAACCAAAGAAATGCATTTTCTTGGTGAGGTTTTTCCATTTTTTCCCCTCTGTATAGATGAGGGGAGTTTTCACCGAATTCTCCCGTAAGCCTGGTGGGGCCGTCCCACTTCGGTCAACCGCCTGGCGCAGTAGCGCGCCGCTCGAAGGTCCCGAGCCGGACGCGAAAGTAGAAACCCTCTGGACGGAGCGCGTGCTCCACGTGTGCCTTGACTCGGATCAGGGCCAAACAAACCAGGACAGCGGCCCTTCTTTCGCGTTCGTGATTCGGCCCTGCCAGACGCGGGCACGGCGAGAACTCCCTCGGCCTTAAAAAAAGACATCCAGCGAAGGAGACGAACGGACATGAAAACACTCTGGCACGCAGCATCCTGGCTCAGGCACACGCCCCGAACCCTTGCGGCGGTCGCAGTGGGTCTGCTTCTCGCGGCCCCCGCATTTGCCCAGGGAACCTCTCCCTGGGAGAACGCAGTCCAGGTCCTTCAAACGGCCTTCACCAGCACCATCGCTCGCGGCCTGTCACTGGTCGCGATTGTTGTGGCGGGCCTAACGTTCGCATTCGGCGAGGGGGGATCGAAGCGCATTCTCGCGGGCGTGCTGTTCGGCGTCGGCATGGCAATCGCGGCGGTGAACTTTCTCGCGTGGCTGTTTCCCGGCTCCTGAGCCACGGAGAAACCTGGAGAAGTCAATGGCAGACGCAAGACGAGTCAACAGAGTCCATCGGTCGCTGTCTCGGCCACTCACGATCATCGGAGCGGAGCGGAAGCTCTTTTTCTTCGCTATGTGCCTCGGCGCGGCCACGTTCAACCTGCTCTCGAGTCTGCTCGGAGGAATCCTGATTTTCCTGCTCCTGTACTTTGCCGCGCGCTGGGCGACTCAAACCGACCCGCAGATTCTCCGCTTCCTACTCACGGCAGCGACACTTCGCAGCCAATATGACCCCGCAAAATTCAGCCCGGTCTCGATATGCAGGATCAGCAATGCTTAAACTCCAGCGGATTCTCAAGAATTATCAGGAGACGGGCGCATTCAACGAGCAGGTGAATCTGTACGGGTTTATCGATTCCAATGTCTTCCTCACCAAGTCGGGGGAACTCGGGGTCATCCTCGAAGTGCGCGGCGTTGACTACGAGTGCCTCGATGGTGCCTCGATTGACGGCCTCACGAAGCGCCTCGAATCCGCGTTAAAACTCTTTGACGAAAACTACCGCATCTATCAGTACCTCTTCAAACGAAACAACGAGACCATTCCCTACAAACTCTACGGCAATCCCGTCGTAGACACCGCCATCAAAAACCGCATCGCGTACCTGGCTGCCAAGGCAGACACGCTTTTTTCGCTTTCGGTCTATTACGTGATTTTTTTCGAGGGTTCGCGTCCGAAGCGCAAGATCGGAAGCGCGCTGGCGAAATTCCCCGAACAGCCAGCGACCGCGCTTCGCGAGATCTGGGCGTACTTCTCAACCAGAAAACAGGTTGTCTTCCTCGACCGGGAGATCACCAAAGCCCAGGCCACGCTGCTTCAGAAAGCCCAGAGTTTCATCCTACAGGTAAGCGATTTCCTGACAGTGCGGCTGCTCGATAAACAGGAAGCCTTCCGAATCCTCAAAAAGACGCTGAACTTCGCCCCGGACAAGCTCGAATTGGCGAGGCTCAAATACGACACTTTCCTCGACTATTACCTCTGCGAGTCGCATCTCGAATGCCACCGGGGACACCTTCGGCTCGACGATTACTACGTCAAGATACTCGCGCTCAAAGAGCCGTCCGCGCAGAGCTTCCCTCTGATCTTCAAACGTCTGCTTGAAGTCCAGGCTAACTACTACGTCGTCACGGAATGGAAAAAGGAAGATTCGGGCAAAACGCGGCGGATCATTCAGGCCAAGCGTCGCCATTTCCACAACACCAAGCGTTCATTTATCAGCCAGGTCAACCTGAACGATGCCGCTCCGCAGGATGTTCTTCTGGATGACTCGAAAGAGTCTCAGGTCCGCGAACTCGGCGAGGGTATCAAGGAGATCGAGCTTCACGGAAACTACTTCGGCCAGTTTTCACTCACCGTTGTCATTTACGACGTCGACATTGCGAAAGTGGACCGGGCCTGCGCGGAGTTTTACAAGGTGTTCAGCGTCCATGACGCGCAGCTTTACGAAGAGAGATACAACCTGCTGAACGCATTCCTCGCGGCGGTTCCCGGCAATCACGTATGCAACCTCCGCTACCTCTACTTGCTCAACACGAACTACGCGGACTTTTCCTTTCTCTTTACCCTCCACTGTGGCGAGCGTCGCAACGGGCATCTCCGGCAGGAGTATCTCGCCGTTCTTGAGACGAATCACCACACGCCCTACTTCCTAAATCTTCACTACCGGGATGTTGCCCACACGATGATTCTGGGGCGAACCGGCGCGGGAAAGTCGTTCCTGCTGAACTTTCTGATCACCAATCTCCAGAAGTACGCGCCGCATACGTTCATCTTTGATTTAGGCGGAAGCTTCGAAAGCCTTACGCACCTCTTTGTCGGCTCCTACGTTCGTGTCGGCCTCGAATCCCAGGACTTCAAGATCAATCCATTCTCGCTCCCACCGACGAAAGAGAATTTCGATTTCCTCGCTTTGTTTCTGAAGGTCCTGATTCAAGGCTCTGGGACGGGGGAACTTGATCCGGCGACGGAGCGCGACCTCTACCATCAGATTGAGAATCTCTACGCCGTGGACCCGGCGTTGCGCACGCTTGGCGTGCTGGCGAACACTCTCGGCCATGAAGTGTCCGACCGGCTGGCCAAATGGACTCGCGGCGGGCAATTCGGCTTTCTCTTCGATAATTCCGATGACACGATCTCGTTCTCACAGTTCCAGTGTTTTGATTTTCAGGGGATGAGCCAGTACCCGGAAATCCTTGAACCTCTGCTCTTCTATATCCTTCACCGGGCCAACGCCGTTATCTCTGACCGGCAGATCACGCAAGTCTTCAAAGCCTTTTTCATCGATGAGGCATGGGTGTTCCTGAAGAACCCGAGCATCCAGCGGTACGTTGTGGAAGCGCTGAAGACCTGGAGGAAGCACAACGCTGCGATGGTGCTCTCGACGCAGTCGCTCGACGAACTACGGCGCTCGGACATTCTCGATGTGATTATCGAGACCTGCGCCACAAAACTCTTTCTCGCGAATCCCGACATGGACCGCGAACTTTACCGCAGGCAATTCCACCTGAACGAAAACGAAGTCGAGCTTATCTCTAACCTGATCCCAAAACAGCAGTTTCTCATCAAGACGCCAGAGCTGGCCAAAGTCGCCAACCTCACCGTGGACCGGAAGAGCTACTGGCTCTACACGAACGATCCCTACGACAACCGGAAGCGCAGGGAAGCCTTCGAGAAGTACGGCTTCGAGAAGGGGCTCGAAGTGCTGGCAGGAGAGGAACCATGATTGCCTCACTTATCCTCGTCGTCATCCTCGGTTTCTTCGAACCCGGATTCACGTATCTTCTGCACCGTTTCCAATACCGAGTCTGCCTGGAGCCCTTCCTTCTGCTTTGGCTGCCGTTGCTACTGGCAGGGGTTGCGACAGCCTTTGTTATCACGGTGAATTCCCTCATTCACAGCATTGGGCAGGAAGACCGCCTTTCCCCGAATGACAAATCCCAATTCAGGAGTGAACAATGAAACACAGAATCTCAGCTTCTACGAACCACACCCGTATTCAAATCGCCGCTTTAGCGTTCCTTTGTCTTTTAGGTGTGGGCATGACACCAACGCGCGCCGGCGCGGATGCGGCCCGCGTTGTGAAGTATTCCAAGGAAGACATAGTCCCCGTCAGAGCGAAGCTCCGCTTTTCAACCCTCATCGTCCTTCCCGAGAGCGAAGAGATTCTAGACTTCACGACCGGCGATAAGGAGTTTTGGATCATCAACGGCACTCACAATCTCTGCTATGTGCATCCCGCCCAGGCGGGCATTCGCAGCAATCTAAATCTCATCACGGCAAGCGGGCATGTCTACTCGTTCCTGCTGATCGAAATCAGCAAAGAGCCGAATGCCGAACCGGATCTGAAGCTATTCATCGAGCCGAAAGACGAGTCAAGCATCGCCGGAAACACTGGATTGCAGGGCTATGTCCGCGCAGGCGAGGCCGAAGCCTATAAGAAGGAAATCGAAGCGCTGCGTGCGCAGACCGACCAACAAGTTCGCGCCGCGCAGGACCAGGCCGCCGAACAGGTCACCAAGTTTCGCGCCAATTATCAGGCGAAACTCCAGTTCGACTACACGCTCGACTCGAAGGCCGCACGCGCACCGTTCCTTGTTTCGGCGATTTACCACGATGACGCTTTTACCTACATCAAGAGCGCTGCGCGGGAAAGGCCGACTCTGTATGAAGTCAAGGACGGCAAACCCAATCTCATCAACTTCCAATTCGAGAACGGCGTGTACATCGCCCCGAAAATCCTCGACAGCGGATATCTGGCCATAGGCAAAAAGAAACTCACATTCTCACGGCAAGTGTCCGCGAATTGAGAGGCGAGCCATGAACGAACCGATCCAAGAAAAGACCCCTAAGCCGCCCGGCCTCGTGCCGAAGAACGTCCAATCGTGGCTTCTCATCGGCCTGGCCCTCTTGATGGTCATGATCATGTGGCTGACAGGCGGGAAAAAGCCGCAGTCCGCGGTCAAAACCCCGAACACAATTGTGCCCGCACAGGCACCGCTCGAAATTAACGAGACACAGATTACCGAACTTCAGAACCGTATCCAGGAATTGCAGCGCCAGCAGCTCGTCGCCCAGAGCGCCCTGGCCCAACAGACCCGTTTGCTCGGGGATATGCCCCAGGACTCCCAGCCTGGTCAGCAATCGAGCGCGTCGGGCGGTCAACCACCGGAACGCGCTGAAGATGCCATTCAATCTGAGCGGAAAAAGCGTGAGTACTTGTCCCTGTTTGCCTCAAACGTCGCCCTGAGCTACCGCAAGTCCGCATCGAGCACTCCTACGCCGACAGAACCAAGCTCGAACCCCACAGTTACTAACTCTCTGCCCGAAGGTCCAGACCCCGCACAGCTTGAGCAGCAGCTTCTCAAAGAGATGTCGCTTGCTCATCCACAAGCAGGGCCACCGCTACCCGCTCCATCCAACTCCTCCCCGGCGCAAAACGGCTCGTCGGAAACAAATAACGACAGAAAGGAGGAGGGTCCACGCCCTGCCGCCGCGCCAAGTGGGACATATAACGCGGCGGCAGGGAAAACCTACGTCTTATTTGAAGGAACAGTTCTTGAAACCGTTCTTATCAACCGGCTCGAAGGGCAGTTTTCCGGTCCCGTCGAATGCCTGCTCTCGACCGATGTCTACTCACATGACCGCCAGCACATCCTCGTCCCCGCTGGGACGAAACTCCTCGGGGAAACCCGGAAGGTTGATAACTCCGGTCAGACCCGTCTCGCCGTTGTCTTCCACCGGCTCATCATGCCGGATGGTTACTCGGTCAGCCTCGATCAGTTCAAGGGCCTCGACCAGATCGGTGACACCGGCCTTCGCGACCAAGTCAACAACCATTACCTTCGAATCTTCGGCGTCTCCCTCGCCATTGGTGCTCTCGGAGCCGTGGCCGAAGCCGGTACCGGCAGCGCACTCACGGCATCGGGGAGCGACCTCATGCGCCAAGGATTCGCGTCGAGCACCGCACAGTCGTCCGCGCAAATCCTGGACAAATTCCTGAACATCATGCCCACGGTCACGATCCGCGAGGGACACAGAGTCAAAGTGTATCTCTCGGGCGATATTCTCTTGCCCGATTACAACAACCACGAAATGCCTTCAAATCTCTGAGGGCAGAAAAGGAAGGAGTCCGATGAAAAAGAAAATTCCAGCAGTTGTCTTGGTTCTGATTCTCTGTGTTGGTACCGCCTCCGCGCAATTCGGGAGCGGCATCGTGTATGACCCGACCAATTACCAAAACGCGCTGTTGCGCTACTACCAGTTGCAGCAGCACCTCATTCAATTACAGCAGAACGTCGCCAAAGTCACCGCCCATCTCAACCTAGCGCTGCAGATGGCGCAGTTCATCAAAAACATGCCCGCTCGTTATCGCGCTGTGTTTTCGCAATGGAGAAATGTCACCTCCCTAAACACTTTCGGAAACACAAGTTCGTGGATCAGCGGCATCAATTCCGGTCTCCTCCCCAACATCAATCTGGGTTACCAGCGGTCTACAACCCAACTGCTCCCGTACAACCGGGACGAACTCTCGGGCATGAATGCCTCGGAGTTGTCGCGCGTGCAGTCCCAATACGCGTCCGTGGAACTCGCGGATGGCGCGAACATGAACGCGATGGCCACCATTGGCTCGATCCGGGGCAACGCCGACAGTGTCCAGACTCAGATCGCAAACCTTGAACAAGACTCGTTTTCGGACGATCCCGGTCTCAACACGGAAGTCTCCGTCCTGAACAAGATCAACGCGGCAGGGGTCTTGACCCTGCGCACGCTACAGGATTCCAACAAGCTCCTAGCCTCGCTTCTTGAACAACAAACCATCCTCGCAAAACAGCAGCGCGAGGTCACAACCAACACGATCAACGCCGAGATCGAGCGGCAGGCGAGCCTCGCCGGAAACATGGCGCAGGTTAGTTCCACGATGACTGACTCCCTTCAGAACTTCCGCATGCCCTGACGCAGGCGTGGGGGGCCGACCCACTGTCGAAGGAGCCGACAATGCAAACCGACTTTCTGCAGTTCATCTTTCAGGCGATCAACAATCTGCTCACGCAGAACCTCGGCTTCTTCGACGGCATGGGCCGGAACCTGTTCCGGTCCTTCGCCACGATCCTTGTCGTTTGGTACGGAGTGAAATCCGCGCTTTCTGCTGCCAGCGGCAGACACTTTCATTTTGATAACTTCGCGAGCCTCCTACTCACCATCAGCTTCGGCTTCGCCATGGTCAACTACTACAGCACACCGATCCCTGGCATCGGCACGAGCTTTCACAACTTGGTGACGGACGAGGCGCAGTTCCTCACCAACCAGATCAATCAGAACGAGCTGCAAACCGTTGTCGAGCGGGTCGCCGACTTCGAATCGCGGATGTCTTCTCCCGGCGTCGCTGACTTCCTCGGGACCATCATCTATGTTGCCGTCACCATCCTGCTCGCAGCAGCCCAGGCCATCGCCATCGTTGTCATCGCTTACGGATTCATTGCCACCGCTGTTTGTGTCCTCGTGGGGCCGGTCTTCATACCTTTCTTCATCGTCCCGAAACTCGAATGGCTCTTCTGGGGCTGGTTTCGATGCTTCATCCAATATGCCTTCTACCAGGTCGTCGCGTCGGCTGTTGTGTATGTCATCGGGAATCTCATGCTTGGAGCTCTCCGCCTTCCGCCCGGCGGGACCATTTCCACCGTCGAGCTTATGGGGTGGTTTCCCGTTTTGTTCATCACCTTTCTCGCTTCGATCTACGTGCTTCTGAAGGTTCCCTCCTTGACCAACCACATCTTTAGCGGCACGTCGGGCGGCTCTTCCGTGGGGATTCTGGAGAGGATCTTCTAATGCGCAACGATGCGAGCTTTCACGATGCCAAGAGGCTGTATCTCGAACAATACGGTGATCCCATGGTGACGAACACGTACCTGAAGATTGCTCTCGTTTTGGTGTCGCTTGTGGCCATTGGCCTGGCCCTTGTTGACCTTCGCACGATCCGCACCTTTCAGAATTTCCGTCCGCTTGTGATTCGGATTGATGATTTGGGCCGCGCGGAGGCTATCAACTACCACAATTTTGAGTACAAACCACAGGATGCCGAGGCGAAGTATTTCCTCTCTCAGTTTTGCGCGCTCTACTACCGACGCAACCGCTACACGATCCAGGACGACTTCTCGAAATCCCTCTACTTCCTCGACTCAAAGCTGGCGGACGGCATCCTCGACGCCTACAAGAAAGACGATGTCATCAAGAAGTTCCTCACGAACACAGCAGTCCCGGAAATTGATATCGACGTGAAGAAAGTCGCGCTCGAAGACATGCAATCCCCGCCGTACAAGGCACGCGTGGATTTCTACATGGTCTATTACTCGCCCGCCGACCATAGCGAGATCAAACGCGACCTCTATACCGCCAACTTTGTCTTCGTCTTCAAGACCCACGTTCCGAACGAGCTCATCCCGATTAATCCGCTGGGCCTGAGCATCACTTATTTCCGTGAAGACGAGGCTTTCAAATGAGAGGTCGAAGAATCCCACCCATTTTTCTTCATCGATCAAGGAGAGTTCAATGATCGCCAACACGCTAATCGTCACGGTTGCTCTCCTACTTGCCCTGGGCTTTTGCCTCATGGGGGAGTTGAAGTTTCTCGTTCCGTACAGAGCGGTCCTTTACCACCAGTACGGCAGTGTGATTCTCGCCTGGATTGCCGTCGTGTTCGTGAACGTCTTCGCTGCGGTGTATGTCATGCAGCGCAAGTTCTTCCTGAAAGACACGGGTCGGAAGCTATCGCACCTCGACAAACAGGTCACAGCAGGCCACTCGCCGGTACCAGCTCCGATGGAGGATGAAGAGCACTGAAATGTCCCGTGATTTCACGCCCGGTGAATTTGAAGATCTTCGAACGGACGAATCTGGCTCCCGTGGGCGAACTCCTGAACCGGAAACGAGGCACCCCGAGCCACGCCACAGCCCAGGCGGAAACCCGCAGATTGATCGGGACACTGAGACCCCACGCGACGCTCGCCCGGACGGTGCGCGGTCCCAGGACTCGCGCACTGTGTTTTACGAGCGGGATCGGGCGTACCACTTGCGCGAGTCTGAAGTACATACCCTCGGTGAGTTGGGGAAGTTCCGTGTGATCGCCACCGAAGACCTCGCGACACATGCCTATCAGGATCATCGGGAAGAAATGGAGCACGACATTCGGAATCTCGCGCAGCAGGGCCTCGTCCGGCAAGGGGCATTTGAAGGACCGGAAGCGAGCCGTCGCGAGATGCTGACCCTGACGAAAGAAGGGCACAGATTGGTCCACACAAACCGCTTCGTCCGCGAGGGACAATCCACCTACCACGGATTCGTCAAGCCGAAGGAAACGAACCACGACGCGGACATCTACCGGCTTTATCAAAAAGAGGCAAGCAGAATCCTCGACCAAGGAGGCAAGAATCTCCGCGTCGTTCTCGATTTTGAACTGAAGAAGAAGCTCAACCGGGATTTTGCGACGTTCGGGGCCGAATCGCGCCAAGAAATCGCATCTCGTCACGGCCTCCAGGTTGTGGGCGAGAAAATCCCCGTGCCCGACCTCCGCATTGAGTACGAGACACGCGATGAAGAAACTGCCCGCGTGGACCTCGAACTCGCGACCGAACACTATCGCCCAAGCCAGTTGGCCGAGAAGGTGCGCGCGGGGTTCTCACTTTACGCTACGCGCAGCGAGGGCGACCGCTTGCGCCGCATGCTCGACCAGCGAGAACTGACCGCGGAGATTCTCAACCTATGAAGATCGCAGAACACGATATCGCTGCCATTAAAGCTCTTGGCTATACCGCGGACGAAGCACGTTTCCTCTATATCGTGGCAACGCATTCCGGGTACTTCGTTCCGCGCCAGTTCCTGGACCTGACCGGTGCCAGTTGGGGCTACAGAACGGATCAGCTCTCGAAGAAGCTCGAAAGCCGGGGTCATGCAACCTGGCGCGAATACCAAGACACTGGCGGTGTCTATCATCTCTTTTCGAAGAAGCTATACGCTGAGATCGGAAAAGAAAATCTTCGCAACCGCCGACGGCATTCCGTCGAATTCATCAGGACTCGTCTTGTCCTGCTCGATTTCGTCATCGCGAACCAGCAGTATGACTACCTCGAAACGGAAGAGCAGAAGGTCGAGTATTTCTGCAACGAACTTGGCCTTACAAAGACTTGCCTTCCGGCCAAGACTTACGAAGGCAGTTCGAGCAGCGAGCCAACACTCCGCTATTTTGTAGATAAATACCCTCTCTTCCTCGACTCGTCACGCCCCTCTTTCTCGCCTGTGGTTACGCTGTCGTATGTAGACCCCGGCTACTCCGGTATCGCGGGGTTTGTGAACCACCTGAATGCCTATCGTCCGCTCTTCCGAGAACTGAACGAATTCCAGTTCCTGTTCATTTCGAATTCCTCGGTCCATTTTAACGATGCTGACAAATGCTTCTCCTCGGTGGTAATGCCACCCATTTCAACAGACATTGCGGCGGATGTTCTGCGGTATTTCCGTCTTCGGAAAGCGTGGGACTTGAAGAAGTACGCACTGTTCTCGAACGACGAGATCGAGTGGTTGAACGAAGCAACACGCCGCTTCCAAGGCGACCGCTTCGACTGTCTCCACGCGGCTTGGTGCTCGCGAAGACTCAGCGACGATGACGTGCGCCGACAGTTTCCTGCGGCCGCTCCTAACCGGAAGGCGCACTTTCGGACGTTCGTCGTCAGATGCAATCGCCGCGAGGATGGTGCTGCATGGAAGACGCAGAAGCCCTCTTCAGTACCAGACTTCAGGAGCACAGATTACGCCCTTCAGCCCTTGGCTGAAGCGAACTCAAGAGAAACAAGAGAGATACCCCGTGACGAGAAAACCCGGAAGGACGCGGCCAAATTCGGATGAGGCGGGAGCGACCCCACCCATTGACGCACGGTGCGTCACTGGAATTCGTGGGGTCGCTCCCGCCTCAGTCACGCGAAGCGCGTGACACATTTGGCCGCGTCCAGGATTTCGAGCACGTAACTGAACCACAGGAGGAAAGAGAAATGGCCTACATCAAGAAACCACCAGAGCTGGTCAGTCGTTCGATCAAGCTCGAACAGCCCACGAACGAGCTGCTGGACGACTACGCCAGATTCGTCGAATGCACGCCCGACCACGTAGCGAACTCCGTCCTAAAAAAGATTCTTTGGAGGGACCCGGAATACAGAAAGTGGCGGGCCGAGCAGAAAAGCGCCGCGCAGGGCAAGCCCCCCGGCGACACCACGGCCATTCGGAGAACGGCATGATCCAACGGATTCTCAACTCGAAGAACTTCGTTGCCTGCCTCCTGGCAGCGGCAACGGGGTTGGTCCTCTATATAAAGATGCCTTTCCCCGAGGGAAACCTGTTCTTCGAGTTGATGTTTCTCTGGGCGCGGCCCGTGTTCCTAGGATTCAAGTATTCCTACATCGTTTTCCTTTACACCACACCCTACATTGGCTACTCGGTTTTGCTCTCAGGTCTCTACATCTTCGCGCTCAAGATTCCGCAACGCATTAGGCCGGGACGCTTGCCTGCCTACCCCGATCCGCGTGAGCGTCCCGATCTGTCTATCGTGTTGGGTGAGGTTCACAACCCCCGCAAGACGGTACCGGCAGCGACCCCTCACTGGCTGGTCGTGCCCGAGCGCGGCCTCTTCACCGGAATCGCCATTTTCGGAGCGGTAGGCACCGGAAAAACGAGTTGCTGCATGTACCCTTTCGCCGAGCAGATTTTTGCGTATTGCGCTGCCGATAAAGAAAAGAGGATTGGCGGTCTGGTTCTCGAAGTGAAGGGCGACTTCTGCCACCGGATCAAAGAGATTCTCGCTCGTCACGGCAGAGAGGACGACTACATCGAGATCAGTCTCGATTCGCAATACCGTTACAACCCGCTTCACAACGACCTCGACGCCTATGCCCTGGCCTACAGCATCGCGTCGCTCCTAAACAATCTCTTCGGGAAAGGAAAGGAACCCTTCTGGCAGCAGGCGTACACAAACCTCGTCAAATTCATCATCCTTTTGCACAAGGTTGCCTACGACTACGTGACCTTGTTCGATGTCTATGAGTCCGCCATTTCGCCGGACGTTTTGGAGAAGAAGATTCAGGACGCCGAAAGGCGGCTCGAAGAACGCTATTTCCTGCTCGTTTCTGCGTCTGACTACAGAGCACACTTCGACGACTTGAAGCTCTTTGAGTTTGCTCTCGATGAACCCACCGAGACGTACCGGGCCAAAGACACTCCGGGAGCACGGCGGTTTCTGCAAAGCAAATCCATCGATTACGAATATCTCAGCGAAGCAGGCTTCGATAAGGCCGATCCTGACCGGCTCGAACAACTACAAGCCGTCAAGCGCTGGTTCTACAACGATTGGCGGCGCATCGAGCCGAAACTGCGGACTTCTATCGTCGAAGGCATCTCGGTTTTCCTGTCGCTGTTCGACGACAACCCAGCCGTAAAAAGAACCTTCTGTCCGCCGCCGGAGTGCTACGACGCGAAGGCCAACGCCGACTATCGCTTTGGCAAACCTCTGCCGTCATTCAGTTGGCTCATAGAAAGCGGAAAGGTCTGCTGCCTGAATTTCCCAATTGGAATGAATCCCGGTCTCGCCAAGGCCCTCGGCGTCATGATGAAACTCGATTTCGAGCGGGCCGTTTTGAATCGTGTTCCCATGATCGAAGCCAATAAGCAAAAGCACTTCCGTCAGGTCCTCTTCATGTGCGACGAATACCAGCACTTCGCCACGGTCGGAGAGAACGAACCGACCGGCGACGAGAAGTTCTTCAGTCTCTCCCGTCAACCCAAGTGCATCCCCATCATCGCTACTCAGAGCATCAGCTCACTGAAATCGGCGCTTCCAGGAGAGACTTGGCGAACCCTGGTTCAGACCTTCCGCACGAAGATATTTCTGGCGCTCTCAGACGACTTCTCGGCTCGCACCGCAAGCGAGCTCTGCGGACGCGAAGATCAACTCAAGGTTAGCTACAACCTTTCCGAGAGCGGGCACGATGCGAGTGTAAGCCTGCTGACCGGCAAGGCCATCTCGCACAAAGCCAATATTACGGCCTCGAAGAGTTATTACCATCACTCCGACTTCCGTTTCGACATGAAGACGTTCACCGAACTCAAGAACGCGCAGTCCGTTGCCATCGCATACGACGGCTTCAATCCAATGCCGCCGACATTCTGTTATCTGAAGCCCTACTACAACGACGCCAACAAATCCTATTTCAAGCAAGTCGCTGACGGGGAGCTGTGATGAACGGATTCGAAATGATCCTTCCGTTCCTGAAACCAATCGAGCACCTCATTCTCGACGATTCGATCAGCGAGGTCATGGTGAACGGCCCGGACCTAGTCTTCATCGAGCGAGCGGGTCTCCTCCAGCAAGTCCAAGACGTGTCTCTCGGAGAGAAATCCCTCATGGTTGCGGTGAAAAACATCGCCCGCCGCCTGGGTGACGACATCTCGGAATCGAAACCCATTCTCGATTCGCGCCTGCCCGACGGAAGCCGCGTTGCCGCCGTGATCCCGCCGTGCAGTTTGAGCGGGGTCACATTGACCATCCGCAAGTTCAATACACGGCACTTCGAAATGGACGATCTGATCAAGGCCGGAACACTCGACCGCAGTCTGGCAGACCGGCTCAAGGACTATGTCCTCGTTCGGAAAAACATCCTCATTAGCGGTGGAACCGGGACCGGCAAAACGACGATGCTCAACATCCTCGGAAAATTCATATCTCAGGATGATCGGGTCCTTCTGATTGAGGACACTGCTGAGATTCATTTGGCCCAGCCGAACCTCGTGCGATTCGAAGCGCGGCAGGCTCAGAATGGCCTGCCGGCAGTCGCGATCCGGGATCTTCTGAAGGCTGCTCTCCGGCACCGACCTGATCGCATCATCCTCGGTGAGATCCGTGGCGGCGAGGCATTCGACCTATTGCAACTTCTGAATACGGGGCACTCTGGCACGCTTTCAACAATTCACGCCAACTCCGCGAAGCAAGGACTCGCCCGTTTCACGAGCTGCGTGCTCCAGAGCGGAGTTGACCTCCCATATCGCGCCATCAAGACGAACATCGCTGACTCACTAAATGTCGTGATCCAGGTTGAGCGCAGACCGGGACGCCGATACATCTCCGAAGTCCTCGAAATCAACAGCTACGACCCGGACGCAGACCTCTTCGACTACTGCGCGATGTATGTGCATCACGGAGAAACGCCATGAATGCTGAGAAGCCAGACAAGAAGGGAATCGCCGCGCCAGAGTACATTCGTGCCAATTTTGATCCCTCCGACCGCTTGGCCGTGCTAGTTCGAAATCGAAGGCGCGGAGACACTCTCCAGCGCATCAGCACGGCAGTAAGAATCGCGGCCCCGCAATTTCAGGATTGGCTGCGCTACAAGAATGAGCGAGACGGCTCCGACATCTACCTCGGCATGAACCCGCTGAAACCGGAAGCCCACACGCGAACGAAGGACGACATACAGGTGATCAAGCATCTCTATATCGACCTCGACCGCGACGGAGCGAAATCCCTCGCGGCCATTGAGCAATCGGATCTTGTGCCGACGCCGAGTTACGTCCTCAGCACGTCGCCCGACAAATTTCAGGTGATATGGAGGGTCGAAGGAGTAACTCAAGAGCAAGCCGAAGCATTCCTGCACGCCTTGGCGCGGGAATTCGATGGCGATCCCGCAGCAACCGATTCGACAAGAGTTCTCCGTCTTCCGGGTTTCGCGAACAAAAAGTACGAAGAGGACTTTCAAGTAACAGTCCAAGCCCACGCAGACCGCACCTATCACGCACGAGATTTCAGACTTCGCACCGATCCAGTGGACTCCGGCACCGGAAGATGGAATCCGTCTCGTGAGCGCACCGCAGCGTCAGGCCCCCGTGAATTGAGCCAATCGGAGCGTGACTGGGCTTACGCCAAGCGCGCCCTGGCTAGAGGACTCCCGCCCGAAGAGGTCATGCGTGATATTGCCGAGTTCCGGGCACACGAGAAGTACAACCCAGAGGACTACGCCCGGCGCACAGTCACCAAGGCCCAAGCTGAACTCAGCGCACAGGCATCTTCGCGCAGTGTGGGGACAGCCCCTGAGAACGAGGGGAATCGCGAGCCTAGCCACTAGCACAGAACCGAAACCAGATGCCCGAAGTTGACAGATTTTGAGTAGCCACGATGGAATCGAACAGACACTTGCTGTCAGCCGACCCCGTTGATACAGTCGCGAAAGCGACGCCAGAAAAGCGGAAAAGAGGCAAGTGCATGAGCCGCCGATCTGGTCAAAGTGGTTACATTGAAGTCAGAGGTAAATACTACGTGGTTAGGTTTTGGAAGGACGTACCGGGCCAAGAGGAACGAATGCATGCAAGCGAAAAGGTATGCCCGATCTCTGGTCCTGGACGCCTGACGAAACCCGAGCGGGAAAGGAAAGCAAGAGAAATCATTGCCGCGAGCGGAGCAGACACACCAGAGCACCTCGCCAAAGCGGAGGGTGTTTCCCTTGGTGTTACGTTTCGTGAGCAAGCGGCATGGTGGATCGACCACGTGCAGCAACGAAAGCGCAAGCCCATTGCTCCCGCAACCGTTGAATGGTGGCAGGGTGCCCTTGATGTATGGATTCTTCCGAACCTTGGGGATGTTCCCCTCTGTTCGGTGGGGAATCTAGCTCTCAAGGGGCTGGTTGAAAGAATGGTCAAGGCAGGTCTCTCGCCTAAGACGGTCAACACCTACTCGCAGGTCGTCAAGTCCGTCGTGGCTTCTGCCGTTAACGAGGAAGGTGAGCAACTCTTTCCTCGCAAATGGAACCACGAATTCGTCGACATGCCAGTGGTGGATAAGAGCAAGCAGAACACGCCCCACTTCACCAGCGAAGTGATCACCGGGATTCTCGCGTCTTCCAAAGGATACAAGCAGATGTTTTGTGCCCTGCTTGGTGGAACGGGACTCCGCGCTGGAGAAGCACTGGGGCTTGAAGTCGATAAGCACATTTCGGTCGACTTCAGAACTCTGTACGTTCGCCAGAAGGTCCGCAGAGGACACTTAGAGGACTTCCTCAAGACGGAGGGCGGGCGCAGAGACGTGGACCTCTGCCCTGCTCTAGCAGAGATGCTCAAGAGGTATGTGGGAGAGCGCGCTTCCGGCTTCCTGTTTCGCAACAAGAACGGGAATTCATTCTCACAGACGAATCTCTTGAGACGTGGCTTGCACCCCGCCTTGAAAAAGTTGGGGCAACCGAAAGCGGGCTTCCATGCCTTTCGTCGCTTCCGCACGACATGGCTCCGCAAAAACCGAACGCCAGAAGATCTCATTCGTTTCTGGCTCGGTCACGCGGACGAGTCCGTGACAGACGGGTACTCGAAGCTCCGCGAGGATGTGGAATACAGAAGAGAAGTGGCAGACAAAATCGGCTTGGGATTTGAGATTTTGCCTCAGACCCCCGATGTTGTACCTAATGTACCTAGTTTGGAGCTTGCCGTCGCACAGCAAAACGCAGCGTAACGTTATGAATCGAGAGGGGAAATAATGGTCGGGGCGAATGGATTTGAACCATCGACCTCCTGGTCCCGAACCAGGCGCTCTAGCCAGGCTGAGCCACGCCCCGACAGTGCCGCTCAGGCAAACAGTGGTGCCTGAGCCAGATACACAGATTAGCATACGTACGCTGGCGCGCGCTACG
>Ga0326728_10006355_pt1 | contig 31904 bp, 27 predicted proteins | sample MB3enrmetagenome_FD_207602 | JGI IMG/M metagenome (GOLD analysis project Ga0326728, IMG submission 207602) | Lab enriched peat soil microbial communities from McLean, Ithaca, NY, United States - MB31MN | ecosystem: Environmental > Terrestrial > Soil > Wetlands > Peat | place: USA: New York... | reverse complement strand
CGACGCCGTGCGCGCTGGTAATCGTCATCTGCGTCGAGACGTGGATGGGGAAGTCGGGAGACAGCCGGCGAATCAGCCGGCAGATGCCCACGTCCTGGACCACCGCGGCGTCCACGCCCGCGGCGATGATGGCGCGCAGAGCGGTCTCAGCTTGCGCCATTTCGTTTTCGAAGACCAGGGTATTGAAGGTGACGTAGCCCTTGACGCCGCGCCGGTGGAGGAACTCGATGAGCCTCGGCAAATCGGCCTCGGTGAAATTGTGCGCCCTCATCCGCGCGTTGAAATGCTCGAGGCCGAAGTAGATGGCGTCGGCGCCGTTCTCGATGGCGGCCTTGGCGCACGCCCAATCCCCGGCAGGCGCGACCAGTTCCGGAAGGCGGACGCCGGCAGCCGCAGCGAGGACTGGCGCGGGGCTGGCCGGCTCGGCGGCCCGCGGCTCGCATTCCGCGATGGGATGGGTTTGGACGCTGCTCATCAACGGCCAAACTTAGCCCCGAAACCCCTGGGCACAAATGTTATTTGGCGCGCGGCCGATACCCCAGACGCGCATGCCTGCCCTCCTCTGGGCCGAGGCAGGCCAGAGCAGGGGAGGACTCCTGCGGTATATAGTGCCTCCAGCGCCTGGCATTTGTCAGTGCCTCGGCGATCGTCCTGAAGTCCGTGGAGCCGAGCGCCGGGCCGTCGTAGGGCAGGCAGACCTTAGCAACTTCGCCCGGCTCGAGCTTGAGCACGCCGCCCCCGAGGGGATGGCCCTCAAGTTCGCAACTCAGTTGGCAGAGAGGCGTTCGCCACGCGCGTTGAAGGTGCTCGACGTTGGAGCCCGGTGAGAGTTGGACGGCGTGGAGCGAATTCGTGCAGGCGCAGCGAGCCGGGTTCGACACGAGTGTCGGCGAGAGGCCGCTCATATAAGAAAGAAAGGCGTCCGGGGTTTTCACGTCGGGGACCACGTACCAGGGGCGCCGGCTCCGGCACTTGTAGGTCTGCCGGGCGCGGTGGCCGCCATCGCTGTCGAGATACTCCTGGACGGTTCTGGGAAGCGGGTCCACTCCTGCGAGATTGAGGAGGAGAACCGGCTCGTCGTTGGCCAGCCAGCCCCGGACGGCCGCGCCGTCAACGCAATTCTCCGGGAGCTGTTCGGCCTTGCGGACGGAAACCCGAAGGACCTCCTGGGGCAACCGCCAGAATTGCGCTTCGCTCGGCCTGACGTGGAAGAAGTCATTGGCGCCGGTGACGTATCCGATTCCAGCGCGGCCGACTTGAGAGAACCGGCGGACACTCGGGAGCCTGGCCAGTTCGTCGTAAAGCGCCAGCGCGCCTTCGGGGAGGAGGAACTTCCGCAGGCGGGCGCCCGCAGCGCGCCAGGAGGCGAGGCTCACGCGGCGAGGTCCGGGCGGCGGCTCATCGAGGGCGGCGAATTGCTCGAGCGGGCTCAGGAGAATCTCATCCGTTTGCCCGCCGGAGCCCGCACAGTGGAGAAGCCAGCAATCTTCGGACAGCTCCGGGAACAACTTGTCCCGAAAGGCGATGACGTGAACGCGGCCAAAGCGGCGACAGAGGCTCTCGAGCAGCGGCCGGGAATACGTTGCGTGACCGATCTCCGCGGGGACTACGAACGCCATTCCTCCCCCCGGCCGCAGCAGGCCGGCGGCGACGACCAAGAAGGGCGCCCAGGAGGAGCACAGTCCGTTAAACCGCGCCCCCAGTCTGGCCGCTTCCGCAAGAGCCCGTTCCCTGGTCCTTCCCGAAAACGCTTGGTACCGGATAAACGGAGGATTGCCGGCCACGGCATCGAATCTCTCACTGGTGCCGGCCGCCCAGAGGAAGAAGTCCCCTTCGTGCACCAGGGTGGCCGGGGCACGGGCACGCGCCGTGACCGCATGGTTGCCGTCGACATCGATGCCGACCGCCCGGCGATGACAGACCAGGAATTCTCCGTCCCCGCAAGCGGGGTCGAGAAGCCGCTGCTGTGGGCTTCTAACCACCCATCGGACCAGAGTGCGCGCGACTTCCGGCGGCGTGAAGAATTGCCCCAGTCTTTTCTGTGAATCGCCCACAGCGTCTTAATGCCACCAATGTCGCCTGACGTCCAGCGCAAAGCCGCCGCCAGGGATCCGCTACGCAAGCTGCCGGACCGTCGAAGGGCAGGCGGATGTTGGCAAGCCCGCCCGGCTCGAGCTTGAGCACGCCGCCGCCGAAGGGATGGCCCATAGGTGGTCGGCCGGGAAATCTTTGAAAGCGGGCGGGGTCTCCTTATATTCGGGCGCGAGATGAAAAAGAAGCGTTCTGCCATGGATGAGTTGCTGCGGCTCATGGCGCGGCTGCGGGCCCCGGACGGTTGTCCCTGGGACCGGCAGCAAGACCATCGGTCGTTGCGCTGGCTGGCGGTGGAGGAGGTCTATGAGCTGCTCGACGCCATCGAGGCGGGCGACGACCAGGAAATGGAGGAGGAACTGGGCGACCTGCTCATGCAGGTCGTTTTCCACTGCCAACTGGCCAAGGAACGCGGGGCGTTCGATTTCGAGGATGTCGCCCGGCACATCGCGGAGAAGTTGGTGCGCCGGCACCCGCACGTGTTCGGCCAGGTGAAGGTCAAGGACGTGGACCAAGTGTGGGCGAACTGGGAGAGGATCAAGCGGGCGGAGAAGCAAGGCACGCGCCGGGCGCGGCCCTCGGCGCTGGACGGCATTCCCAAGCGCCTGCCGGGATTGCTCCGGGCCGAGAAACTGGTGAAAAAGGCGCGGCGGGCCGGCCTGGTGGCGGAGCCGCCGGGCTCCCGCGGGGTGCGGCGCCCGGAACTGGGGCGGGAGTTGTTCGAGCTGGCCGCTTACGCGCAGCGCCGGGGATGGTCGGCCGAGGAGCTGCTGCGGGCCGAGACCCGGAAGCGGGAGCGTGCGTGGCGCAAGGCCGAGGGCGCGGGACGGGAGCATTCGCCGCGGGCCGGGACGGAAGGCGCCTGAGCGGATTCTCCTCCGCGGCCTGATGGCGGCTGGATGGCGCGCGAGGACCCCGGCGGCGCGCCTCAGGAGGGAGGCGGGGGATTCTCGCGCTCGACAAAGGCGGAAACTCGAGTAGTTTGCGTATCTCAAACGATCTATGACTGATCCGCGATACGAGAAATTGGCGAGTGTGCTGGTGGAGTATTCGACCCAACTGAAGAAAGGGGACCGCATCCTGCTGGACATCAGCGATGTGCCGGACGAGTTCTCGGTGGAGCTGGTCCGGGCGGCGCGCCGGGCGGGGGCGACGCCGGTGATCGAGGTCCGGCACGGGCGGGTGACGCGGGAACTGCTGCGGGAGGTCAACGACGCGCAGGCGGCGCTGGTGCGGGACATCGAGTTGGCGCGCATGAAGAAGATGCAGGCCTACATCGCGGTGCGCGGCAGCGCCAATGCCAGCGAGAATGCCGACGTGCCCGGCGAGCGCATGGCGCTCTATTCGCGCGTCACCCGCCCGGTGATGAACTACCGGGTCAACAAGACCCGCTGGTGCGTCCTCCGCTGGCCCACGCCGTCCATGGCCCAGGGCGCAGGCATGAGCACCGAGGCCTTCGAGGACCTCTTTTTCGAGGTTTGCACCATGGATTATCCCAAGATGGCCCGAGCCATGGCCCCGCTCGAAAAGCGAATGAAAACCGCCGACCGGGTGCGGCTCAAGGCCCCCGGCACCGACCTCGCTTTCAGCATCAAGGGCATCGGCGCCAAAATGTGCAAGGGCGACCGCAACCTTCCCGATGGCGAGGTCTTTTCCTGCCCGGCCAAGGACTCCATCAACGGCCAGATTCAGTTCAACACCCCCACGCTCTATTCCGGCGCCAAGTTCGAGAACGTTCGCCTCGAATTCAAACGCGGCAAGGTGGTCAAGGCCACCGCCAACAACACCCGGCGCTTGAACGAAATCCTGGACACCGATCCCGGCGCCCGCTACGTCGGGGAGTTTTCCCTCGGGCTCAACCCCTACATCCTCAATCCCATGTGCGACATCCTCTTCGACGAAAAGATCTCCGGCTCCCTCCATTTGACCCCGGGCCAGGCCTACGAAGAGTGTGACAACGGCAACCGCTCGGCCGTACACTGGGACATGGTCCTCATCCAGCGCCCGGATTGGGGCGGGGGCGAGGTCTGGTTCGACGACGAGTTGATCCGCAAAGACGGCCTTTTCCAGCCCAAGGACCTTCGGCTGCTCAACCCGGAGAACCTGACTTAGCGATCCGGCTATAGCGTCAGCATGATCTCGGCCCGCAGGAAGGTGATCAGGTCCCGGCTCACATAGTAGTCACCCTGGAAGACGAATTCGCTCCAGAGGTGGGCGCTGAGGTGCTCGCTGAATTTGTATCTCAGAATGGCCTGGAGATAATGGCCGCGGAAGATGCTGTTGTCGTTGCTGAAGGCCTGCCCCAAGGCGCCCACGGGCGCGCCCTCTGCGGCGCCATTCAGGTAGTCCGAACGGGTCGCCACGGCCTGGTCCGCCAGCAAGGCGTAATAGCTGGCGCTGAAGTTGAGGTTCTTCAGGGGAGTGAAGGTCAGACTCGGGCCGACCCGGTGCAGGTTGGCCGTTTGGCCGACCCGCGTCTCCTGGACGTAACTATAGATGTTATAGACTTCGCTCCACTGCGGCCAGCGGCCCCAGAGGATGTCGAACATCCCGTCGTTCTTGCTCTTGGGATCGTCGCCGGAGAGGTATTCGTAGTTCAGGCTGAATTGGGTGTTGAAATCGTCCTTGAGCAGATAGGTGAGCTTGGCCTGGACCCCGAAGGCGTCGAGGTGGCGGAAGCCGGTGGTCTGGGCGGACTTGGCCAGGAGCGGGTTGTCGCCGTTGACGTTCAGGAAGGGGTCTTGTTTCGAGCCGGACTGGTAGGCCCCTTCGGCGGAGTACTTCCAGTGGTCCTGGAGCGTGCCGGAGACCCGCCCGCCACCGGTGAAGATATCGGCATTATCGCCGAAGAGCAAGGACGGGGCGTCGTTGACGCGCGTGTCGTGTTTGTAGATGAAGTAACCGTCCAGGTGGGCCGCGGGGATGCTGTCATTGGCGACCCACAGAATGGCACCCTTCTCGTTTTGGTCCGTCAGGCTGAGGGGTTCCGGGTAGGCGCCGGCGGTGGTGGACTGGCCGATGGTGGGCAGCCAGGCGTCCGCCCGCGCGTTCTGGAGCAGGCCGATCGCATCGATGGTGGTGTGCTGGTCCTTGAGGTTGACCGTCAGCCGCGCCGCATCGAGAAAAAAGGTGTACGAACCGTCATTAGGCGTGCCATCGCCCACCAGCCAGCCGTCGCCCAGGAAAATGTCCTGGCGCCCGAGGGTCAAGGTGGCCGGCAGGTCCAGCGGTGCCCGCCACTGGACGTTGAGGTTGTCGAGGATGCCGTAGCGCCACTGCATGCCTCGCTGGTAGCCGTAAGGGTTGTTGCCGAAGAAGGTGTCGAAGGTCGGGGCTTTCATGAACTCCCGGGGCTCGGCCGTCAGCCGGGCATTCAGGCTCAAGTTGGTGATGGGGGTTATGCTGGTCCAGACCCGGCCGCGCATTCGGAAATAGTCCTGTTCGTGGACTCCGCCAAAGAGCTTGCTCACGTTGGGGTCGCTGGTCAGGCTCAGGCCGTTGTCAAAGTACTCATTGCGGAGGCGAATGTCCCCGCCCCAACTGAGCCACGGAACCGGGTTCTTGAGGTCTTGAAGGACTTGGTCGATCGCTTTGGGCGCCGGTTGCGAAGCGACGGCGGCGCTTTGGTTGGTTTGCCCCTGGGCGGTCAGCAGGGTGGCCGCCATGAGGGGCAGGGCAATTGCCAGGGCTTTAGTCGTCATGAAACGGGTTATTCAGTTCAGGTTTTCGGTTCAGGTTTGCTGCTTTTCCCACTGGGAACCGCGCGTCGGCAAGGCCAACAACTCCGCGCGTTTTTCAGTGAGAACGGCGCCATCTTAGCGTTACCCAAGGGAATGTCCAGTATTATTTTGAGATTTGATTGAACGGCGCCGCGTCTTGGGGCAGGCTGGCGGGGATGAGTCCGTTAAGCGATGTGCTTGAGTTGAGGGTGCGCTACAGCGAGACCGACCAGATGGGCACGTTTTACAATTCCCGCGCGCTGGAATGGTTCGAGTGCGGGCGCTCGGAGTTGATGCGCCGCAAGATGGGGATGTCCTACGCGGCGATGGAGGGGCGGGGTTACTTCCTGCCGCTGGTGGAGGCGCACCTCGAGTTCCAAGGCACGGCGCGCTACGACGACCTGCTCGAGATCGCCTCGACCGTAGGCTGGTCGGGCCGGGCCAGGCTGCGCTTCGATGTCCAGGTGCGGCACCGGCAGGGCGGCCGGCCGGTGGTGCGGGGCCACACCGTTCATGCCTTTACCGACGCCCAGGGCAAACCCGTTCGCCCGCCTGCCTGGTTCATCGAGTTGCTCGACAAAGCCGCCGCAGCCGTCACGCCCCAGTGAGGGCGCATGCGCCTTTTTGCCCATTGCCATGCGGGCAATGGAAGGAGTAGAATCAGCCCGACGCAAGAGACCCGATGCTTATGAGCAAACAGGATGCCCGCCAGAATCGCAACTTCCACCCGGTCAGCGCCCCGGATTTCCTCCCGCTGCCGCAACTGCGGGACCTGCAGTGGCAGCGCCTCCGGGCGATCGTGCAACGCGCCGACGAGCACGTGGGGCTGTATCGCAAACGGATGGCCGACCGGGGATTGAAGCCCCAAGACCTGCGCGGCCTCGAGGACCTCGTCCATCTGCCCTTCACCGAGAAGACCGATTTGCGGGACACCTACCCGTTCGGGCTGTTTGCCAGCCCGATGAAGGAAGTGGTGCGTTTGCACGCGTCCAGCGGCACCACGGGCAAGCCGATCGTGGTCGCCTACACGCGCCAGGACCTGCGGGTCTGGACCAACGTGGTGCAGCGCAGCCTGGCCGCCTGCGGCCTGCACGAGGGGGACATCATCCAGAACGCCTACGGCTACGGCCTGTTCACCGGCGGCCTGGGCGCCCATTACGGCGCCGAGGCCCTGGGAGCGACGGTCATTCCCATCTCCGGCGGCAACACGCAACGCCAGTTGATGATCATGAAGGACTTCGGCGTGACGGCGATCTGCTGCACGCCCAGCTATTTCCTGCACCTGATCGACCAAAGCCCCGAGTGCGGGGTGGACATCAAGGAACTGCCCTTGCACACCGGGGTGTTCGGCGCCGAGCCCTGGACCGAGTCCATGCGCCGGCGCATCGAGCAGGACAGCGGCATCAAGGCCTACGACATCTACGGGCTGTCGGAAATCGTCGGCCCGGGCGTGGCCATGGAGTGCGTCTGCCAGGCCGGCCCCCACATCTTCGAGGATTACTTTTACCCCGAGATCATCGATCCCAAGACCGGCAAGCCCTGCCCCGATGGGCAGGAAGGCGAGCTGGTGCTCACCACCCTCGGCAAGCAGGCCATGCCGATGATCCGCTATCGGACGCGCGACATCACCGCGCTCGAGACCGGGCCGTGCGAGTGCGGGCGCACCCTGCGCCGCATCCGGCGCATCAGCCGCCGCGCCGACGACATGTTCATCATCCGCGGCATCAACGTCTATCCCTCCCAAATCGAGACCGCCCTGCTCAAAGTGGAAGGGGCGCTGCCCCACTACCAGATCATTCTCACCCGCGAGCGCGGCCTCGATGTCATGGAGGTGCAGGTCGAGGTGACCCCCGAGGTGTTCGGCGACACCGTCGGGGCGCTCCAAAGCCTGCAAGAGAAGCTGACCAAGTCGATCGAGACGCTGGTCGGCTTGCGCGCCAACGTGCGCCTGGTCCAGCCCCGCACCCTGCAGCGTAGCGAGGGCAAGGCCAAACGCGTGCTCGACCAGCGCAAGATGTGATTTCCTTGCTCTTTGAGACTGGCACCAACCGTTCCGGCAATCCCCAGGCAATCCAAACCCTAGCGCCCATGAAAGTAAAACAACTCTCCTTGTTCCTGGAAAACAAACCCGGGGCCCTCAGCCGCCCCGCACTCCTGCTGGCCAAGGCCAAGCTGAACATCCTGACGCTCTCGATCGCCGACACCCAACGCTTCGGCATCATGCGCTTCATCGTGTCCGAGTGGGAGAAGGCCAAGGCGCTGCTCGAGCGGGAAGGCTTCGTGGTGAACGTGACGGACATGGTCGCCATCGAGGTCGCCGACGAGCCGGGCGGGCTGGCCCATGTGCTCTCGGCGCTGGAAAAGACGCCGGTGAACGTGGAATACATGTACGGCTTCACCCTGCGGGGCGAAGGCAAGGGCCTGCTGGCCTTTCGGTTCAACGACCCCGACGCCGCCATCGAAGCCTTGCGGACAAAGGGCATCAACCCGGTTCGCTCCGTCGAACTGTTCCAAGGGGCCGGCGAGTGAAAGCGCGGGCGTCGGCGGGCATTGGGAGGGCCGTGCGCGTCTTGGCCCTCGCGGCCGGCTGCGGCTTTGCCGCCGCCGCCTGGCCCGCCCCGGAGACCATCCGCCCCGGCGAGGTGTGGCCCGATGACCGCGGCCGGCATATCCAGGCGCACGGCGGGGGCATCCTGAAGCTGGACGACACTTATTATTGGTTTGGCGAGGATCGCTCCCGCGGCAACGAGCGCGCCCGCCGCTACGTCAGTTGTTACGCCTCCAAGGACCTGGTCCGCTGGACCTTTCGCGGCCAGGTCTTGAATCTCGCCGACCCGGAAAACCTGGGCTGGGGTTGGGTGCTCGAGCGCCCCAAGGTGTTTTTCAACGCCAAGTCCGGCACCTTCGTCATGTACGCCCACCTGGACGACCGCGCTTACCGGCTGGCCCGAGTCGCGGTGGCCACCTGCCAGACCGTGGATGGCAATTACACCTACCGGCGGAGCTTTCGCCCGCTCGGGCACGAAAGCCGGGACCTCGGGCAGTTCATCGATGACGACGGAACCGCCTATTTGATCTTCGAAGATCGGCCCTTTGGTTTCCGAATCGCCAGGCTCTCGGCCGATTACCTGGACCTGGAGAAGCAGATGAGCCTGGTTCCCGCGCACCTCGAGGGCGGGGCCGTGGTCCATTACGGCGGGCTCTATTACGCCGTCGGCTCCGCCCTGACCGGCTGGGACCCCAACCCCAACCAGTACGCCACCGCGCCCTCCCTTGAGGGACCCTGGTCCGAGTTCCGCGACCTCGCCCCGCCGCAGACCAGGACCTACGGCGCCCAGTCGACCATGCTCTTGAAGGTGGTCGGGACCAAGCGGACCACGGTCATTTTCATGGGCGATATTTGGAAACCGAGCGCGCAATGGGACTCCCGCTACCTCTGGATGCCGCTCGACATCGGCGAGGGCAAATTATGGCTGCCCCAGCCCCGGGCGTGGGCGCTCGACATCAAAACCGGCGAGGTCACGCGGCCATGAAACGCGCGCCCCAAACCACCCTCCCGTCCGTCGGGATGCGAGCGGGGCCTGGGGTGCCCTTCGGCCTAGGCGGTGGCCTTGCGCCGAAGGGTCAAACGGCCGATTGTACGCGCTGTCGCGGAACTGCGCGCTGAACTATAAGGAGATCATGTCGCGGGACCTGAAGCGTCACTTGGAGATGTCGTTCGGCCAGAACGGTCCGCGCCGAATTGGGAGGAACCGATGAACGGCGGCGGGACGCTATCCGCCGGGTTGCCCGCCGGAGCCAGCATGCTCGCCCGCCGCTGCCTTCGTTCGTGTGGTTATCGAGAGGACCTCGTTCGTGACGATGTCCCGCTGCCGGACGACCGACAAGGGATCATCAGTTTTGCCCATCGTCCTTTCGACGCCAGGTCCGCCTGCATCGCCGTGCTCCCCTCGACTCCACGCGCTGCGGGCGACATCCTCGCCTGTCGGGAGGTTGGCGCCTCGCTGTTTTTCGTCGCCGGAGAGAGCAGTTGGGACGCATGGGCGCAAACCCAGGCCGAACCCCGGCATCTGCGGGCGCTCCGCTTGGGTGAGGTCGAGAACTACTTCAGTCACCACCGCGAGGACTTTGCCCCGGGCGTGATCTTCCGCGCGAAGGCCTGGCGGCGCGCCGGCGAGGGGAGGCAATTGGATTTCGTGGACGCGGGCCTGCTCCCCATGCTCGAACACGAGACAGGCAGGCGACTGCTCGACGTGTTTGAACGGATGGTGGCGGTGACGATGAACAGCATGGGCTGGGAAACCGTACCGGATGCTGCCGAGGAGGCCCACTGGTTGACCAAAGCGAACTTTTGGCTCCTCGCCGCGAAGTTGCTCCACGATAGGCGCGTCGCCGGATTCATCAACCTGGACCTTCAGGATGTGAGAACGCTATTCCAGCGCCTTGGCGATCACTACAACCGCACCAATCCCAACCCGCCGAAGCTCAATGGGCGGCTTCGTGCCCTGCGAGAGGCGGCGCGTATCGCGGCAGCGCCCCCTCACTTCCAGAATATCAGCGTCGAGGCGCTCGGCGTGCTTTACGAGGAGGCGCTTATCAGTCCCACGACGCGCAAGCTCCTGGGCACGCACCGCACGCCGGCGTACCTGGTGGACTACATGCTCGCACGGTTGAGCGGATGGATCGAGGAACTGGGCCATGCGAGATGCCGCGTATTCGAGCCAGCCTGCGGCCATGCGCCCTTCCTTTCCGCCGCCCTGCGTCTGCTGAGCGACATGCTTCCCGCGGACATCGCCGATGACCGGAAGCGTCGGCATGAGTACCTCCGCGGGCACCTGCGGGGATGCGACCATGATGATTTCGCGCTGGAGATCGCGCGCCTGTGTCTGACGCTGGCCGACATACCTAATGAGAACGGGTGGGTGCTGGAGTCGGCGGACATGTTTGCCGAGGGTGCGCTGGCGCGGGAGGCACGGGCAGCCACGGTTGTCTTGGCAAACCCGCCATTCGAGCGCGAGCAGGCCGCCACATTCCTCCAGCGCGTTACGCAGGCCCTCCGTCCGGGCACGGTCTTCGGCCTGGTCCTGCCGGTCAACGAGCTGGCCGGGGTCGCTTCCGCGGCGGTTCGACGAAAACTCCTGGCCGAGTGCGAGATCAAGGAAATCAGCGTGTTTCCGGACCGAATGTTCAAGTTTGCGAGCGTGGAGACCGGCATCTTGCTTGGCCGGAAGCACGAGGATCGGCGCGCTACCATTCAACGTGGAATCCTGTTCCGCCGCGTGCGCGAGTCAAAAATGGAAGCCTTTCGGGAACGCTATGACGACTCCTGGCGGGAGAAGGTGGAGGCCAACTGGCTCTTGACCGCGAACGACGGACGGCTGGTAGTGCCCGAATTGCACCGCGTCTGGGATGCGTGCCGCCCGCTGCCCAAGTTCAAACAGTTTGCCGTCGTGGGCAAGGGATTTGAGCACCGCTCCAGAGTGGATTTGAGGCTTCCGGACGAGGCGATCAGGGAGTCTAGGGAGCAGCAGCCAGGTCTCGTCGAGGGCTTTGCGAGCATGGATGATGCGCCCGACACTCATTTGCAGCCCTCAATCTGGTGGCTCAATCTGGACCCGCGGACGATCCGCCGGCCGTTGGCCGGTGCCACCACCGGCTTGCCGCAGGTAGTGATAAACTACGCCCCGGTTGCTCGCGACGTCTGGCGCTTGAAGGCGTTCGTCGATCTGCTCGGTCGTGCGTTGACAAGCGACTTTCTGGTTGTCCGCTCGCGGTTCGCGCCCCTGGAGTGTCTGTGGGCGATGTGCAACTCGCCGGTCGCAAATGCTTTCGCCTTCGCCTTCGGCACCAAGCGGCATACGACCGCGGGAGTTTTCCGCCTGCTGCCGGTTCCAGACCTCAGGAGCAAAAACCTGTCGCGACTGCGCTCGGCGGCGACGGCCTACTTGGACGCTGCCACTGAATTCACCAGGATGTTTGAAAGTCCTGCCTCCAGGGCTGGGCCGAAGCGTAGACCGGTGAAGCGTCACGAGCCGTCCGCCGGCGCCCAAATGCGGCTCGCTTTCGGCAACGACCCGACCGGAGAGAAAGCCGCGGCTGCTCGCGACCGGCTCCGTGCCTTGCATTGGCGCGTCGACGCTGAGGTTCTTCTGCTGTACGCCCTGCCGCCGGAGTTGGAACGCGAACTTCTCGATACGTTCGACGGGGTAAGGCGCGTGGGAGTGCCCTTCGAGCAGACCCGTTACATTCCGCGCGAGTTTCGGGACGTCCTCACCCTGGACGAGTTCCTGCGCATCACCGACGAGTGGGATGCGACCGAGGCCCGCCGTTGCGAACTCATCGAGAAACGCATCAAAACGGGCCGCCGGACAGCCCAAGAGGAAGCTGAATTCCGCCGGTTGCAGCGGCTGCTGACACTTCATCGCCGCTACCGCAGCCCCCAGCCGATGCTGGACACGAAGAAGCTGCAGGCGCTGCTCGAGGAGGAGCGCGAATCGCCAGTCGCCAGGTGAAACTCCCGTCTCCATTTGCCTATCCGACCGAGCCGCACCTCCGCCGGCACGGCCCGATGGGCTACCCGCACTACCGCCATTATCGCAATTGGCTGCGGGACGAATTCACCTTCCGCTGTGTTTACTGCCTTCGGCGGGAAACCTGGCTCACGCTTTCGGCAGATTGGGAAATCGACCACTATCTGCCCAAGAGCGAACATCCGAAAGCCGCGTGCGACTACGACAATCTCGTTTACGCTTGCAGCCGCTGCAACCGCACCAAAGCGGCGAAATACCTGCCCGACCCCGCGGCGGTGGCCTACGGGCGGTGCGTGCGCGTGGACGAAAATGGCCAAATCCATTGGCTCACTCCGGAAGGCCAAAACTTGGTCGAAGCTCTCGGTCTGGACGACGAAGACTACACGGACATGCGACGGCACATCCTGGAGGCGCTTCAGGAGGCACCCCCCGGCGGCAAAACCATGGCTTGGCTGCTCGGCTTCCCGGCCAATATTCCCGACCTTTCCCAAGAACCGGCACCGCCTGACGGGAACAAACGCCCCAGCGGAATCCGTGGGTCCCACTTTGAGAGGAGAAAACGGGGAGAGCTGCCCATGTACCACTGAACCCGAGTCGGCCTTGCGTTCACCTGGCCGCCAGGTCCACGCAGATGATTTCCTTGTCGTTGCGGGCGTACATGTGGCGGTTGGCGAAGGCGGGGTGGGACCAGACCACGTGGCGGCCGGGGTCGGCATTGGCCGGTTCGAGCACGTGGGCGCGGCTGATTTCCTCGTAGCCGGCCGGGGTGAGGCGGGCAATGATGAGGTCGCCCTTTTCGTTGAAGAGGAAGAAACGGTCGTCGTGCTTGACCAGGAAGGCGTTGGCCCAGCGCACCGGGCCGCCGGAGGTAGTGGCGGCGAAGGTTTCCCAGAGCCGCCGGCCGGTTTGGGCCTCGAGGCAACGCAACTGGCCGTAACTGCAGACGCCATAGATGTGGCCCTCCTCGAGGAAGGGCGTGCAGATGATGGCATTGAGGTGGGTGGTCTGGTATTCGGTGACCTTCTGCGTGCGCCAAAGGACGGTGGCCGCCGGCCGCTCGGCGTCGAGCCGCAACATCAGCGAGCCGTTGTAAAAGGCGGTGACGAAGAGGCAGTCGCCCAGCTTGCGGGGCATCGCGATGCACAGGCCGGAACGAGACTGGAACGGCACCGACCAATAGACCTTCCCGGTGACGGGGTCCAGCGAGTTGACCGCCTCGGGATGCCAGAGGATGAGCTGGCGTTTGCCGCCGGCCTCATAAATGGCCGGCGAACTGTAGCCGGGTTCCTCGGCGCTCAAGGCGCGCCAGACCTCCTTGCCGGTGTCCTTGTCAAAGGCCACCGCCGTGCTGCCGGCCCCGCCCACCAGGCAAATCAGCCGGTCCCCGTCCAGCAACGGGTGCCCGGCAAACCCCCACTGCGGGGTCTTTATCCCGAAGTCCCGCTTGAAATCTCTCGACCAGATCACCGTGCCGTTTGCCGCGTCCAGGCAAAGCAGGTTCCCTTCGCCGCCCAGCGTATAGACGCGGCCTTGGCTGACCAGGGGCGCCACCCGGGGCCCGGCCGAATAACTCATCGTGTACGTACACGGGTAAGCGTGCTGCCAGAGGATGGCCCCGTCGGCTTCGTTGAGGCACAGCACTCGTTCCCGGCCCGGGCCGGGACCGCGGGCGGGCGGAGCGGAGGGATTGGCCGGCTCATTGGCTGCCTGCCGGTCGGTCACATAGACCCGCCCGCCCGCGACGATCGGTCCGGAGTAACCTGGCAGGATCGGGGTCCGCCACCGGACCAGCGGGCCTTCGGGGGGCAGTTTCTCGACGATGCCCGTCTCGCGCCAGACCCCGTCGCGGTTGGGGCCGAGCCACTGCGGCCAGTCAGCCGCAACCAAAGCCTGCGCGGCCAGGAGCGGGAGAGCGAAGAGGAGTGACGAGTGACGAGTGACGAGTGACGAGCGGCAAGTGGCGAGCTGGCGGGCAACGAGCGAGCACTCTCCCCTTCCCGCCGCAGGATTGCCCATTCCGCACTCCGCGTTCCGCACTCCGCATTCCACTTTTGCCCGGCTCATTGCTTCCTCTTGCCGCAGAATCCCCATTTCTGGAATTCGTCGCAGGCGGCTGTGACCAGCAACCGGCGGGTTTGGACCGAAAAGCCAAGCCGCTGGCTGATTTCGTTTTCCAGTTGAGAGAGCTTGTCGCTCTCGAACTCGATGATCTTTTCGCATTGCAGGCAGATAATATGGTTATGGTGCGGGTGCTCGGCGTAGTTGGGGTCGTAGTACTTGCGGTCTTTGCCGAAATCCATTTCGCCGACCAGCCCGCTTTGGGTTAACAGGGGCAAGGTCCGATATACCGTGGCGCGGGAGACCGACTTGTCCCGGCGGCGGGACCACTCCAGCAGTTGCTCCGCCGTGAAGTGCTGGTCCGTGCCAAACACCGTGTCAATGATCGCCTGCCGCTGGGCGGTCAGGCGCAGCCGTTTGCCCGAGAGATACTCGAGAAACCGCTGCCTGGCAGTCTTCTTGCCGACCTTGTCCACCCCGGAAGTATAGGGCCGCGCGCGCCAGGGCGTCAACGACCGCTAGCCCGGATATTTCTCATGAGTTTCAGGCGCCCGATGCGGCGCGGGCCGGTAGCGCAGGCTTCCAAGCCTGCTGTATCACCGACTTCCAAGTCGGCGGCCTGCCGGGTGGCTCGGACGCCCGGCGGGTTTGGAAACCCGCGATACGGCAGACTTGGAAGTCTGCGCTACGGACAGCGTGTGAGAAATATCCGGGCTAAGGGACCGCGCAAAAATAACTTCGCCTTTTATGGCGCAGGAATTCTGGCCGCCGGCGAGGCGCGAGCGACGAGCATACCCCGCCAGTGGGTCTGTAAGGAGCGAGCAACGAAGCCGGCGGGCAAAAGGACCAGCCAGAAAAGGCGAAGTTATTTTTGCGCGGTCCCTAAGGCGCCTGGTCCCGGGCGCCCGGCAGGGGGGCGGGGGCGGAGTTGGGTTTGCTCTTCTCGCTGTAAGTAATGAGCGCGGCGCCGAGCATGATGAGCACGACCCCGGCCCAGCGGAGGGCGCCGACCCGTTCGTGGAGGAACCAGATCGCCGCGAAGGTCGCGAAGACGAAGCTCAGGGCGGTGAGGGGCCACAGGAAGCTGATGTCGCTCCGGCCCATGAGGATGAGCAAGCAGGCGAAGAACAGGGCCTCGAAGAAGACCCCCAGGAGGATTTGCGGTTGGGTGGCGCCGGCCTTGACGAGGCGGGCGACCTGGGTGGCGTTGACCGGGTTTGGGTGGCCGATGCGGTCGATGCCCTTCTTGAGCAGGATGACGCCGGTGCTCTCGAACACCAGCCCAATAAAGAGAATCAGAAGGACTTTGACCATGTCACAGATCCTGGTAGCGGATGAGTTTAATGCCCAAGTGCCCGACCTGCCGCCGGACGCGGGGGCTGATGAGGGCGTCGAGTTCGTTTCTAGATTCGCCGAGCGACGGGTGGGAGTAAAGCTCGGAATCGCCGGGGGGCAGGCGCGGGAGCAAGCGGCTGAGGTAGGTTTCGTCCACGCGCGCGTTTTGGAGGAGGCCGAAGACGGCGCGGGTGTGGCGCAAGGCGCGGCGCTTGAGGGCGGGCCGGGCGCGGAGGGCCAGGAGGTGGAAGATGGCCGCGTGCGCCAGCCGATAACCAATGCGGCCCGAGACCAGTCGCAGGTTCAGCCAGAACGGGTCAAAGGTCAGGCGCACGCGCTCGAGCCCGAGGGGGGCGGCGTCGGTCATGAGGATGCCGAAGATGGTGGGGTGGAGGTGCAGATGGAGGTGGCCGTTGAGGTGGTCCAGTGGCAGGCCCGTCGCGTGGAACTTCTGGAATTGGGCGTGGATTTCCCGCCGCAGTTGCCCGAGCAAATCCCGCCGGAAAAAGAACCGCCACCCCGTCCGGGCCGGGTCCGAGCCGAACTCCTGGCGCGCATTGACCAGGCCGGGGATTCTCTCCCGCGGCAGGGCCGAGTGGCCGGACAGCAGGGTGAGGTGCAGGCCCACGCCCAGGCCCGGGTTTTCCCGCGCCAGGGCCACCGCTTCGTCGGCGGCGGGTTCGTTTACCATGAGGCTGGCGCTGGTCAGGATGCCTTCCCGGTGGGCGCGGATAACCGCGTGGTTGACGGCCCCGGAACGGCCGAAGTCGTCGGCGGTGACGATGAGGCGGCGCGGGGCGGGGGGCCTGCTCATAGCTCAATCAAGGCCGTAATCGGGGGCGCCGCCGCCGCCAACCAGGCGGCGCCAGGTGCCGAGCACCAGGAGCATTTTCTGGCACTTGTTGAGGCGGATCGGCTCGGGGCCGAAGACATTGAAGCGGCGGTGTTCGAGCTTGCGCAGCAGGCGCCAATAGACCGAGCCCATCAATTCGGCGGCGCCCATGGCCCGGCGGTCCAGCGCCGGCAAGGTCTGGCGGGCGAGTTGGTAAAAGTGGCGGGCGCGGCGGGCGGCGCCGCGGGCCAGGTCGAAGAACCGCTCGGAGTACTGGCCGCGCAGCACTTCCTCCGGCGCCACGCGGCACCGGGCCAGCTCGGCCAGGGGCAAATAGATGCGGCCGCGCAGGGCGTCGGTGCGCACATCGCGCAGGATGTTGGTCAGTTGGAGGGCCTTGCCCAGGAACACCGCGTAGTCGCGGCAAGCCGGGTCGGCGTAGCCGAAGATCTCAATGCTCAAGAGCCCGACGACTGAGGCCACCCGGTAGCAGTAGGCATCCAGCTCCTCCCAAGTCTGGTATCGGCGGATGTCCAGGTCCATCTCGACGCCGCGGAGCAATTGGTCGAACTGCTCGAAGGGCAGGCGGTATTGGCGGATGACGGGTTGGAGCTCGAGATTGACGGGGAAATGCGGGGTCTCGTTCCCGCAGGCGCGGCGCAGGTCCTCGCGCCAGGCGGCCAGGCGGCCCCGGCGCTCCTCGACCGGCAGAGTTTCATCGTCGGCGATGTCATCCACCTGGCGGCAGAAGGCGTAGAGCGCGCACATGGCCGCCCGTTTGGCCTTGGGCAGGAGCACAAATGCCAGCGCGAGGTTCGAGGCGCTCTTCCGGGTGATCGACCGGCTCTGTTGCATCGGGCTAGCCCCCGGGCGGCTTTTCGTCGCGGATGGGGGGCAGGCCGCCGGTCTCGGCTAGCGTCGGGTTGCGGGGGCGGTGCTCGTGGCGCCGATGCCGGTGCCGGCTCCCGCCGGACTCCTCCTCCCGCCCCGCTGGGTCCTCGGAGGCGGCATCCGCAGCCCTCTCCGAAAGCTCGGCCCCGTGACCATCGTGGTGATGGTGATGATGGCGGTGATGGCGGCGGCGAGGCTTGCGTATCGCCACCGCCCAGACCAGGAGCAGGAGGATAACCAAAGCCAGGGCGCCAGCCACGATGAGAACGTCCACCCGGGTGTCTGCGGACCAGCCTTTGCTGCCGGGGAGGTCTTCCGGGGACACCTCGCCCAACCAAACCGCGATTCTATTCATGAGTAACCTCCTTAGCGTCGGGCGGAGCCGGTTCTTCGTCCGGCTCGGTTCCGGCGGAAACGCCCAGCCGCTGCATCCGGTAGCGCAGAGCATGGCGGCTGATCTTCAGTTGCTCGGCCGTCTTGGCCAGGCTGAAATGGTTGTCCGCGAGGATGCCCGCGATCAGTTCGCGCTCGAAGTTGGTCATGATCTCCTCGAGGGACTCGCCCAGCGCCGAGCGGGAGGCCGCGTGACTTCGGTGGAGGCGGGCCTCGAGTTGGAAATCCGGGAGGCTGTTGGCCTGAATTTCGGTGGTGGTCTCGAGGATGAGCGCGCGCTCGATCACGTTGCGCAACTCCCGCACGTTGCCCGGCCAGTGGTGGGAGAGCAACTTCAGGCGCGCGGCCTTTGAGAGGGAGCGGCTCTTCCGGTTCATCGACAGGCCGAAGGTCTTGAGGAAGTAATCGGCCAGGAGTCCCACGTCCTCGCCCCGCTCGCGCAGGGCGGGAAGCCGCAACTGGACGACATTGAGCCGGTGAAAGAGGTCCTCGCGAAACTGGTCGGCGCCGATGGCGGCGATAATGTCGCGATTGGTGGCCGCCAGGAGCCGGACATTGACCTGCAATTCCTGAGTGCCGCCCACGCGCGTGAAGGTGCCGTCTTCCAGGAAGCGGAGCAGCTTGGCCTGGAGCGGGCGGCTCATGTCGGCGATCTCATCCAGGAAAATCGTGCCGCCGTCGGCTTCTTCGACACGGCCGGGCTTTTGCCGGTAGGCGCCGGTGAAGGAGCCTTTTTCATGGCCGAAGAGTTCGCTTTCCAGGAGCGTCTCCGGGATGGCGGCGCAATTGATGCGCACATAGTTGGCCTCGCGGCGCTGGCTCAGGCCGTGCAGCGCCCCGGCCACCAACTCCTTGCCGGTGCCGCTCTCGCCCAGGATGAGCACCCGCGCATCGGTGGGGGCCACCGTTTGAATGAGCTGCCGCAACTCGTGCATCCTGGGGCATTCGCCGACAATTTGCTCGAGGCGGTAGGTTTCGCCGGCATGCGCCCGCAGGCGGGCGTTTTCCTGCAGCAGCCGATAGCGCTCGGCGCAGGCTTTGACGGCGTGGAGCAGCTCCTCCGGCGCGAAGGGTTTGGCCAGGTAGTCCGTGGCCCCGGCCTTGATCGCCTGCACCGCCAGTTTCGAGGTCGCAAAGGCGGTAATCATCAGCAGCGGCAGCTCCGGCCACTGCGCCTTGGCCTTGGTCAGAAAGTCATACCCGCTCATCCCCCCCAGACGCGCATCGGTGATGACCATGAGAAAGTCCTCGTGGTCGAGCAGGCCCAACGCCCCCTCGGCCGACTCCACCGAGCGCACCTCGTAGCCCTCGTCCGCCAGCATCGTCTGGAGCGACAGACGCATATTCTTCTCGTCATCCACAACGAGGATCGGTGGCAGCGGGGCGGTCATCTGTTCTGCTGGGCCAGTGTCATCAGCGTCTTGGCCGGAAATATTAAAATGAAACGGGCGCCCTTTCCAAGCTCAGATTCGACGCGGACCGTGCCGCCATAGAGTTCCACGTTGTGCTTGACGGTGGCCAGGCCCAGGCCGGTGCCCTTCTCCTTAGTCGTGTAGTAGGCCTCGAAAATCTGCTCCCGCCGGTCGGGCGGGATGCCCGGGCCGTCGTCGCCGATGGTCACCTCGATGGAACGATTGGCCCCGCACTGGGCGCGGACCAAGACATTGCCGCCCCGCCCATCGAGCGCCTCGCGGGCGTTTTGCAGCAGGTTGATAAACGTCTCCGAGACGTGCCGGCGCAGCATCAGCAGCGGCGGAAAGTCCGTGCCATACTCCCGGTGAACGACCACCGGATAGGCGGCCGCCGGCGGAAACACCCGTTCGATGGCATGATCGAGCTCTTCGGTCACGCTCAGTTTCTCGACGCGGCCCTCGCTCAACTGCGCATAGCCCATGATGTCGGTGATGATGCGGTCGGAGCGCCCAACCTCCTCCTGGATGATCTGGATTTGCTCGGGCGAGACGGGGCGGCGCTGCTTGAGGGCGCGCTGGACGGAATAGGCGGCGTTGTTGATGACCGCCAGGGGATTCTTGATCTGGTGGGCGAACTCGGCGGCGAGCCGGCCGGCGGCGCGCAACTGCCCGTCGCGCAGGGCCGCCTCGCGCGCCTCTTCCTCCGCTTTGCGCTGGCGCTCGAACAAGACCTGCACGCCGTAGGCACAGGCGGCCATGAGCACCAGCAGTGCCAGCCGCACCAGCAGCGGCTGGGCCTGGCCCTCCAGCTCGATCGCCGTCCACCGGCTTTCCTCCCGCGTCACGTCCGGCGCGTTGGCGACGCGCCCTGGCATCGGGCGGGGGCGCGGCCCGGCCGGGACGGCTGGGGGGGGATTGGTCAGGCGAGGAGTGGCGGCCTTTCGGGCTTGGGGCAGGACGAAGGGCGGCGGCCCAATCGGGAGGGGCGCCGCCAGGCGCAACGCGCCGAGCGCCGCCGTGAGAAGATACTCGGCCGCGGGAGGCGAAATCGGCGCCGGCCGCGCTTGCAGCGCCTTGCGGTCGGCGTCCAAATGGCGGTTTTTGGCCTGGCGCTCCTTCTCTTCCGTGCGCTGCTGGGCCTCGAGGCTGTTGGCGACGCCGGGCAGGATGACGGCGGTCATGGTGTAACAGGCAATGATGGTGAAGTGCAGGGCGAGCTGGGAGGTGGCCCGCGGCACCCCCACGGCGCTGCGCACGATCAGCGCCAGGAACAGCCAGTACGAAAAACTTTGATAGCCCGCCGTGAACACCGTCAGCGCCGAGACCAGGATGATGTCCAGCAAACCCGAGATGAAGACCGCCCATTGGACCAGGCCCAGCGGCAGACGCCGCAAGGCCAGCAGGATCCCCGCGATGACGACATTGATGGGGACGTAGTACCAGAGAAAGTAGCGGGTCCACTCGTGGGCATCGACATTGAGTTCCTCGATGGCGTTCTTGATCCACGAGTTAAAGGCCGGGAGCAAGAGCATCACGATGGCCACCGCCTTGACGGGCAGGATGATGTACCGTTCCATGGTCGTCACCCGCCGGAGCAGTTCCTCGGCCTCCGGGGTCGGGATTTCCAGCAAGGCCACGCCTTTGCGGAGGAGCCGGGCGCAAGTCCGCACGAGGCCGCCCAGGGGGCCTTGGGAACGCCACGCGTCTGGGTTCATCGTCCTCCTATCCCGGCGCCGCCGCAGCGGCGCCGGCGAGCATTTCCAGGGCCCGCGCGACCACCTTTTCCACCGGCCACAGCCGGCCGACGCCTTCGTATCCGCACGAGAGCAGGCCCTCGTCCGGGCCGATGAATTTCACCCCGCGGGACTTGAGGGTGGCGACGTTCAACTGGGTGGCGGGGTGCAGCCACATCTTGCCGTTCATGGCCGGAGCCAGGAGAATGCCCGCCCGCGGATTGAGCGCCAGGGCCACGCAGCTCAGCGCATCATCGGCCAGGCCGTGCGCCAGCTTGGCAATGGTGTTCGCCGTGGCCGGCGCCACGAGCAGCAGGTCCGCTTGGTCGGCCACCTCGATGTGCGTGGGCTGCCAGCCCTCGGCCTCCTGGTAGAGGTCCGTGACCACCGGCTGCCGCGTGAGCGTCCGGAACGGAACCGCGGTCACAAACCGCAGGGCATCGGCGGTCATGATGACCCGGACCGCGCAACCCTGTTTGGTCAGGCAACTGGCCAAATCCACCGCCTTGTGGGCGGCAATCGAACCGGTCACTCCCAGTAACACGTTCTTGCTCATTTCACTCCTCACAGTTGGGGCGGCGGCGCTCGGCGGCAACGCAGGTGTTCCGCCTCGATGATGGCCAGCATGCGGCGCAAATCCTCGGCGATGCTCGCGCTGAGGATCAGGTAATCGAAGTGCTTCCACTGGGCGATCTCATGGCGGGCTTGCCTCAAGCGTTGCTCGATGACCGCGGGGGCGTCGGTGCCGCGTCCGCGCAGCCGCTCTGCCAGCACGGTCACTGAGGGGGGCGTCAGAAAGACGGATACCAGCGCGCTGCCCAGCTCGGGCTCCTGCCGCGCCCGCCGGCGGAGCGTGGCCGCGCCCTGGACGTCCACGTTCAGCAGGACGTTCTGGCCCCGTCGCAGTTTGCCCAGCACTTCGGATTTGAGCGTGCCATACCGGTGGCCATAGACGGTGGCGTGCTCGAGAAAATCCCCCGCCTGGACCCGCCGCGGGAACGAGGCCGCGTCCAGAAAGTAATAATCCACCCCGTCCTTCTCGCCGGGCCGCGCCGGCCGCGTCGTGCAGGTGATGGCCCGCGTCAGGTCCGGCCGGGTGGCCAGCAACTGCTGGCAGAGCGTCGTCTTGCCCCCGCCCGAAGGGGCGGAAATCACCACCAGCAACGGGCTGGCGGCGCCCGCAGCGCTTTGGGCCCGCTGGCCCATCTCGGCTGGCGGCTGTTGCAGGGTCTTCATTCGACATTCTGGGCTTGTTCGCGAAACCGCTCCACCTCGGCCTTGAGTTTTACCACCTCGCGCGAGATGGCGCTGTCGTTGGCCTTGGCGCCGATGGTGTTGGCCTCCCGGTTCATTTCCTGGGCCAGAAAGTCCAGGATGCGCCCGACCGGCTGGCCGGATTTCCGGCAGTCATCGAACTGTCGGAAGTGGCTCTGGAGCCGGGTCAGCTCTTCGGTGATGTCGGACCGCTCGGCAAAATAGACCACCTCCTTGAGGAGACGCTCGTCTTCCGGCGCGGGAGCATCCAGCCCGGCGGCGCGGATGCGCTCCACCAACTGCTCGCGGTAGCGCCGGGCGACGTTGGGCGCGTGTTTGGCGATGCGGGCCGCGGACCGGCGCATGAGCGCCACCCGCCGGGCCAAGTCCTGCCCCAGGGCCGACCCTTCCCGCTGGCGCATCTTGAGCATCTGCGCCACGGCCTGGTTGAGGGCCTTCCGGACCGCCGGCCAGAAGTCCTCCCCCAGGGCGAGCTGTTCGTCGGTTTGAAAGACCCCGGGCGCCCGCGCCAGATGGTCGAGCGTGACCGGCCCCGGCAGGCCCAGGCGCTTGGAGAGCCGGCTCAATTCCTGCGCGTAGGCCTGCGCCAGCGGCACGTTGAGGTGCATCCGCGCCGAGAGCTTGCTCGTGCCGGCGTGTATCGAGACCCGCACCGCCAGCCGGCCGCGCGCGATGCACTGGTTGATCCGGTCCCGGATTTGCGCCTCCAGCAACTCCATCTCGCGCGGCAGGTTCACGGAAATCTCCGTCTGCTTCCGGTTCACCGAACTTAGCTCGACGGTGACCTTGAAGCCATCCTGGGAGCATTCCCCGCGCCCATACCCGGTCATCGAATTCATCGACCACCGAGTATGCAAGAAAAAGCCAGCTCAGGCGAATCAAAATCTGCGGTCAGTCCCCCTTGAGCTTGCCCAACTCGCCGAGGAGCTTGAGCAGCGGCACACGCACGACCTGCCGCATCTGGTTGTCCATGCTGAGTTGGAACTGGATGGCGGCGCCACGGCCCTCGAGCTTGGCCAATTTGTCCTTCACGGCCTCCGGGATGGCCGGGTTGGCCGCCGTCGCCTGGGCGATGAAACCCAGCAAATCCAAGTACCCGGCCAGGCAAGTCCCCTTCTCGAGCGTCCAGGCCGCTTTCCTGCCGGACGTGCCCTCGCCCCGGGCGAGGAGGTCTTTCATCCCGCCCGCCGAAGCCACTAGCAAGCGGTCGCCTTTAATCGCATAGTCGGCCTCCACTTTTCCGTTGGGCCAAATGGCCTCGAGCTGCTCCTTCTGGCCGGGCGCCTTCAACAGTGGGCTGTCCAGGTTGATCGTCATCGAGAGCCGGTCCACCGCGATCCCCTCGATGGTCTCATGCTTTTCGGCAAGGGTGGCGGCCGAATACATTTTGTCCTTGCCGACGAATCCCTGGAAGCCATTGGTCACGAACTGTTTCATCAGGGCGTAGGTGTCGGCCACTTTGCCCCCCGGAAACCGGTAGCTGAAGGCGAAGTTGAATTGGGGCTTGAGGTCCACCCAGCCGGCCCCCGCCACCGGCAGGAACTTCGGCAGCAAGGCCTCCAACTCGGTGACCGCCGGGCTGTTGGTATCCACGTTTTGCACCTCGAGCCCCAGCCGAGTCAGCTTCTGCGCCAACTGGAGCACCCACGGCTCCTTGCTGATATAGGCGGCCATCGAGGAGAGGTGATCCGGCTCCAGCCAGGCCAGGTCCTCGGCGCTGAGCTCGCCCGAGGGCGCCCGCAGCCAGGTGGCCAGCTCGGTGCCCGGCTTGGCGGTGACCACATTCTCCAGCAGCAGGACGTCGGAGGGGAGGTCCAGGCGCAGTTCCAGCCCCTGCAACCCCTTGATGAGCGTATCGATGGCGTCAAGATAGACCGTCAACGCCCCTCGGATGGCCGCCGCGTTGGGACCGCCCTGCGTCCCGCTGCTCTGCGCTGTCAGCGCCGCCTTTATCGCCTCTTTGCCAAATGCAAACGCGGTCGTGGCCTGGTCCCGAATCGCCTCGCTCATGCTCAATTTCAGCTCGATCAACCGCGCTGGCCTGGCCACCGGCTCGGCTTTCCAGGCGTCCAGGGCCGACTTCTCCGCTTCCGACAGCGAGCTGGCCTCCCGGAACAGGATCAGGGCCACGCCCTCGCCCAGTTGGCTCCACTCCGCGCCTTTGGCCCGGAGGGCCCCGGCGGGACTCACGTTTTCCTGGAACTTCGCCGCCTCCTTCACCGGCGCTTTGACGGCCACCAAAGGCGTCTCGCTGCCTAACCCGTGCCAGGCGGCGATTTCCCACGTCCCCTTGGTGTCCAGGCCCGTGAGGTTCGTCAGCCCCAGGCCCTTGCAGAATTGCTGCGCGTGATCCACCCCGTCCTTCGGGGCGAGGCTGCTCGCCACCCGCTCCAGGGCGTTGGTGAAGTCCGTAAAGCTGCGCACGCTCAACCTGACCAGCGGCTGCTCCGCGCCCCACGCCGCCGAGGCCGCCAGCATCGCCGCCCACACAAAGACAGTTTTCGTCAATTTCATAATGATCTTATCCGAAAGCGATTAAGCCACATTCCTAAGCCGTTCCACATTTTCGCCACCGCGCCACCCATCCTACAAGGCCGGCCAAGCCGTTGGCGACTACAATCGCGCGCGAATTCTGGAAAGGGCCGCGTTGGGGCTTCTAATGTAGTGAAACAGGTATTGCTGCGCGTAGCCCGCATGGGGCCCGAAGTGCGTGGCGGCAAACTCTCGCAGCTCCCGGAGCTTGCTCCGCCGGCCCGGAAAGTAAAGCCGCCGCAGGGCGCGCAGCACCCATACGTCCAGCGGAAAGGCCGCTGGGAAGCCATAGGCAAAGAGCAGGACGCAGTCGGCAATCTTCGGCCCCACTCCCGGCAACCGCATCAGCTCGGCGCGCGCCTCTTCGAGGGGCCGGGCGCCCAGCCCCGCCAGGTCCGACTGACCGCCGGCGACGCTTCGGGCCGCGGCCAGGAGATAAGGGGCGCGAAAGCCCATCCTGCACGCCCGCAACTCCGTCTCGCTGGCGCCCGCCAAGCGGGCCGGCGACGGAAAAGTCCACACGTCCCCAAGGCCCGAGCCGGGCGGCGGCGGCAGCGGCGCGCCAAAGCGTTGGCAGAGCGACTCCACAATCTGGCGGATTTGAACGATCTGCTTGGTGGACGAGAGAATGAACGACGCCAGGCACTCCCAGGGGTCCTGGCGCAAGAGCCGCAAGCCGCGGCAATAGGCCGAGGCGGCGCGCATCGGGGCATCGTCCGGGAAGCTCCGCAGCACTTCCTCCAGGTTCACGTCGGTTTGCAGGTATTGGGTGAGCCAGCCCCAATCGGAAACCGGCGGCGAGGTCCGGGCCTGGATGCGCCGGCCCTGCGCGCGCAGGCAGACGGCGTGGGCGCCGATCACGCCGCCCCAGCCATGCTCGGTCCGCCGCCAGCGAAAAGCCTGGCCGGAGTTGAGCGTTGCCTCGAGATCGAAGTCCGATTCCAGGGCGATCTCCAGCACTGTGGACTGGGGTTGCAGCCGAGTCGGGTTCTGTGCATTGTCCTGATTCAATCCGGACCCAGGCGGGCAGGGGGCTGCCGGCCCCGCCGCGTCCCGGGCAGTGCGCGCGCTGCGGGCGCGCCGGCCGATGCCCGATGCGCAAGTGCTTGTGGCGCGGCTTATCATCAGCGGAGGCCCCGGCATTCGAAGATTTCCAGCGGGCGCAACAGGTAACGGTCCTGGTACAGCACATTGCGCACGCCCAGGTGTGTCACGGACTGAAACTCGGTTGCCAACTGCGGCGGTGGCGGTTTGGGCAGCGGCCGGTCGCGGTCCAACTCCTGCACGTAAAGCGCATTTTGGCCCTGGCGCCCGCCGTAACTGGGCCAGAAGTAAAACTGGTTATCCGGGCCCCCGTTCGTCATGCAATACACCAACGGGTCGCCCGGCACCCCCGCCTTGGCCTCCGGGAGATAGAACGAAAGTTCCCCCGCCAGCCCGTAGTGGCCGGCGATGATAAACACCGGTTTGCCCTCGGCCAGCAATTCCTGCCTCGCCTGCCCGACGACCGCCGCGACCTGGCTCCACTGGCGCACGCGGTGCAAGACGTCGAGGTTGACCGGCAGCGGACGCCCGATGACTTTGGCGACGAGGCCGGGGCTGTGGCCCAGGACGACCAGCGGCAAGCCTAACCCCAGGCCCGCCGCCAGCCAGGCCTTGACCTGGGTCTTGCCCATCCGCAGTTGGGTATCCCAGTAAATGACCATAAGGCAAAACAACGGGACGACCGACGGCGCGATCCAATTGGGCATCACGCGCGAGTGAAAGGTGTAGAGGAGATAGGCGAGGAACAGGGGCGCGCCCATGCTGAAACAATACATCAGCAGCGGATTATGCCGTCCGCGGCGCCAGAAAACGATCGCCGTCCACGCCATCCCGACAAAAAAGACCGGGTTCAGCAGCCCCGCCTCCGCCCCCAAAAACTCCCACAGGTAGCGCAGCGTGGGCTCCCACGGCTGCCCGACTTTCGCGTCGCCGGCCACGTGCGCGATGGTGATCCACTGGTGCTGCCCGTTCCAGATCGCCACCGGCAGGGCAAAGAGCAGGTTCAGGCCCAGCGCCAGGTACGGGCCGGAGCGGCGCAATTGCTTGCGGGCCGGGGGCCACAAGCCAAAGAACACGGCCCAGCACAGCCATTGGAACAGCTCGGTGTACTTGCTCAAAAACCCCAGGCCCATCCACAGCCCGACCCAGAGCCAATCCCGCGTCCGGGCCTTTTCCTGGACCGCCCGCCAGCCGGCCAGCATGGCCAGCGCCCAAAACGTCACCGAGGGCGAATCGACCGTCATCAGCACCGAGCCGACCGCCAGGAGCGGCGCGGCCGTGAGCATCAGCAGCAGGAAAAAACCGGCGCGCGCGTTGACCTCCCGCGCGAAGAACCGCAGCAGGACCAGGCCCAGGATGGTCGCGAGCACGGGCGACAAAAAGCGCACGCCCAGGGCGGTGTCGCCCCAAATCGAGGTGCCCAGGAATTGCGCATAAGCAATCAGCGGCGGCTTGCTGTAATAGGACAAGGCCAAGTGCTTGGACCACAGCCATTGATACGATTCGTCCTCGCTCAGTTCGATCGTTCCGCTGGCGATATACGCCAGCCGCGCCAGCAACAGCAGGCCCAGCAGGAGCCAGCCGGCCCGCAGCCAATGCTGGTCCAGCGTGACGTGCGGCGCCTGGAACCCGGGCCCCGCCAGCCCTGGCCGGGGCGGCGGCGCCGGCGGCTCCGCTTCTTCCGCCCCCTCGGCTTGTCCCCGCGCTTCCGGCGCCATCAGACACGGCAGCCTGGGCCACCAAAGGGGAAACCACTTTTGCCCCGCCCACCGCCACAGCCCGTCGAGCGACCATACGATGGCGCCGCCATAGCCGGCCCCCAGGATCGCCCCGGCCAGCACGTCGCTCGGGTAGTGGACGCCGTTATAGAGCCGGGAGAAACTGACCAGGACCGCCATTGGCAGCATGAACCAAATACTGCGGCGGTAGTAAATGAAAGCCACCATCGTCGCGGCGAACCAATTGGCCGCGTGCGAGGAGGGCATGCTCCCCGAGCCCGGGCCCATTGCCGCCGCCGCGGGCGCCTCCATGTCCGCCCCCGGCCTCCCGCGGCCCAATTGCTCCGGCCGATGGACCCCGGCCAGGGCCAGGAAAGGCCGCGGGCGCCCCACAGCGTGCTTGATCGTGCGGCAGATGAACCCATCTCCGACGCCAAGCGCCACGATGGCCATCACCAGGCAAACCCTTCCGCGCGCCTTCCCTTTCCAAAGGAGCAGCAACGCCAACAGGACCAGGCATGGCGCGAAATACCGATTGCCGCTCAAAAACGGCATAACGACATCGAAGATCGGATTCGCCAACTTGAGGTTGGCGAAGCGGAACAGTTCGATGTCGAGTGTCTGGAGCTGGTGCATCCGCCAGACAGTTTAACGCCCTGCCAGCGGTTGCAAGCCCAAACGAAGGGGAAGAGTGCCGAGGTGGGGCTCTCTGGGCTGCCATCGTCTGCCTTGCTCGCGGAGTGCGGGCAATCTTCCAGTGCCCATTCCAGGCGTCACCCCGACGTCCTTGCGATGCGGAAGGCATTCATCGGCCCGAACCGGGAGGCGGCACCTCGGACGCTCTTGTGGGCAAAACCCCGACCATCCGGATGCGGAGGGGCCTCCGCTTGGCCTCTCTTGCGCCGGGCACCCCGCGGAGGGAGCTCTGCGTCCCCGTGTTCAAGCCGGGCGCTCGGTTGGCGTGGGCGGGCTGCCCTCGAACTCCCGGATCTTGCGGCTCAGGCTCCGCACGGTTTCGCCGGCGAAGAGCTTTTCGCGCAGGGCGACGTAGTCGGCGCCCAGCACCGGGCGGGCGGCCAGGAACTTGGCCACCTTGGCCGGCTCCAGGTGCTCCAGTAGAACCGTCATCGCCTCGTGGATGACCTCTTGTTCGTTCAGGGCCTTGGCGTTCATGGCAACTGGTCGAGTTTAAGGACGAATGGTACCGGGTTAAGGATCTGCAGCGGGCCGGCATAGTGGCGCGACAGTCGGTCGTCGCAGGTCAGAAAGCAGTCGGCGCCGGCTGCTTCGGCGGCAGAAACGTGGAGGGAGTCGAGCGGCCCAAGACCCATCGCCTCGAGCGCCGCTGCCCGTTGCTGGACAATGTCGTTCACACCTTGCGTAATATGGCACAGTTTGAGAAGCCTTTCCATATAGCGGCGTCTCTCCGGGTCGGGATCCCGGCTGTTTTCGTAGCGCAGGACGCTGGAGTTGATGATCTCAATCCCGCCGGCCTGAGCGATAGCGAGGATGGTCACAGCCGCCTCGGTTTCCAGTCTGATGCGCGGCTGTGACTGGTCGTCAAAGGGCCTTTTGAGCACGCTGGTGTCGAGATAAACCTTCATCGCAGGCGGCGGGCGGCAACGGCAGGCCAACCTCGAGGAGCGGATTCACCAACTTGAGGTTGGCGCAGCGGAACAACTCAATGTCGAGTGTCTGGAGCTGGTGCATCCACCCCGCTCAGACTTCCCAACCGGCCCGGTACGTCCGGCGGACAAACCGGTTGATTTCGGGCAGGTTGGTGCATTCCATCCGCTCGACGTCCCACTCGAGCTTCTTGCCCACGCCGGCGAATTGGGCGAGGTGCCCGGCGAGCGCAAAGGCGGTCAGCGGGGCGGCGGCGCCGGGAAAATTCGAGCAGGGGACCGTGCCGTGCTTGCAGGCGTAAAAGAGGTCCTCGATCGGGCCGCCGTGGGCGCGGGGCAGGATCTGCGCGGGCACGGGCACCTCCGTGCGGCGGTCCTCGGGCAGGAACCCCAGCGAGCCGCACGTGCCGGTAGTCCGCAACAGGCCCTTGTCGCCCACAAACAGCGTGTCCTCGCCGAACTTCGTTTCATATTTCCGCTCGGCGTCCTTCATGATTTCCGGCCGCAGGTCCGCGTTGTCGTACACGTGGACTTTGACCGGTCCCATGTCGCCGCGGGCGGGCACCTCGTAGCGCACGATGTTGCTCTGCGGATACATTTCCTCGCTGCCGCCCGTCGAGTGGAGGCACTCGATGGTGAAGTTCTTGGCCAGGCCAATCTTGAGCGCCCAAAACAGGGCGTCCAGGTTATGGCAGGCCATGTCCCCGATGGTGCCCGTGCCGAAATCGCGCCAATTGCGCCAACTAAACGTATGCAGCCCCTCATGATATTCGCGGAAGGGGGCGGGCCCCAGCCATTCATCCCAGTGCAGCCCGGCGGGGACGGGCTTGGATGCCGGCCGCCCACCGCTGCCGCCGAAGTTGCGTCCGAGCAGCGAGTGGGTCTCGGTCACGTTCCCGATCGCGCCCGCCCAGATGTACTCGCACGCCTTGCGAATGGTATCGCTGCAATGGCCCTGGTTGCCCATCTGCGTCGGCACGTTCTTCTCCCGCGCCGCCTTGGCCAGGGCGTAGCACTCGCGGATGTCGTGCGCCAAAGGCTTCTGTGAGAACGTGGCCTTGCCCAGGGCGATGGACCGTATGGCCGCCGGGGCGTGGTTATGGTCCGGCGTCGCGATCAGCACCACGTCGATGTCGTTCTGGCACTCCTCGAGCATCTTCCGGTAGTCGTAATACGCCTTGGGCGCCGGAAGGTCTTTGCACTTCTCGCCGAACTGCTTGAGCCGGTCGGCCATGACCTTGTCGTCCACGTCGCAAACTGCCACCAACCGCTCGTTGAGCGCGCTGTCGAAGCTGTAGCCGCCCATGCCCCCGGCCCCGATCACCGCCACGCCCAGTTTACCATTGGGCGAATCGGCCCCCAGCAGGGAGGGCATCCGCACGAATTGCGCCCCGGCCGCCGCGCCCGCGAGGGCCGCCGCGCGCTGGAGAAAACGACGACGATTGAATTGGGAGTTCGGTTTCATGGACTGTACTTCAAGCTTCATTTGACTCTTTACGTTTGCGTTGGCTCCCGCGCATCTCGCGCGAGCGACTCGTGGCCAGATACCGCTTCGCGCCCCACTAGTCCAGCCGATTCTTCCGTCCATCCCCAATAACCAATAACCAATTCTCAATGCTCAATTCTCAATGATCCCCTCCACCCACCAAACCACTGCCAGCCCCTTACGCGCGGTCCGTGGTCAGTGGTCCGTAGTCGTAGCCCTGGGATTCCCTTCTCCCGCGCCATTCACCCTCGAAGGGCCCCCGGACCCCCGCCCTCACTTCCGCCTTGCCGGCGCGGCGTGGAGGGCGTGGCCGTGGAGGGCGTGGGCGGCCTCCATCCAGGCCTCGCCGAAGGTGGGATGGGCGTGGATGGTGCGGCCCAGTTCCCGGGTCGTCAGCTCGGCGCGGATGGCCAGGGCGGCCTGGGCAACCAGTTCGGTGGCGTGCGGGCCGACGGCGGCGGCGCCCAGCAGTTGGTCCGTGGCCGCGTCCGCTATCCATTTCACAAAGCCCGTAGTTTCGCCCACGGCCACCGCCCGGCCCAGCCCGGCGAAGCGGAATTTGCCGGTCTTGACAGGCCGGTTTTGTTTTTTGGCGTCTTCCTCGCTCAGGCCGACGGTGCCGATCTCGGGCGAGGTGAAGATGACGTTGGGCACGAGGTTCTGGTGGGGGCGCGGCTTGAGACCGAGGGCGTTTTCGGCGGCCGTGGTTCCCTGGGCGGTGGCGTAATGCGCCAGTTGGGTCTTGCCGGTCACGTCGCCGACGGCATAGATGGTCGCGACGGGCGTGCGGCAACATTCGTCGGTCTCGATGAATCCCTGCTGGTTGGCGGCTAGGCCGGCATGGGCGAGTTGGAGACCCTCGGTCACCGGCTTGCGGCCGACGGCGCTGAGGAGGAATTCGGCTTCGAGGACCTCGCCCCCGCAGGAGCCGCGCGCCGCGTTGGCGTCGGCCTCGATACGCTCGAGGGCCTTGCCGGTCAGGATGCGGATGCCCAGCCCCTTTTCCATGGCGGCGCGCACCTCGCGCCGCACGTCGGCGTCCAGCAGCAGCAGGATGTCCTCGAGCAACTCGACCACGGTGACCTTTGCGCCCAGCATCGCCGCCATGCAGGCCAATTCGCAGCCGATGAAGCCCCCGCCCAGCACCAGCAGCGTCCGCGGCAGGCGCTCGAGTTCGAGGAAACGCCGGCTCTCGATGACACGCTCGTGTTTGGGCAGAAAGCCGGGCAT
>Ga0326728_10006354_pt1 | contig 31923 bp, 26 predicted proteins | sample MB3enrmetagenome_FD_207602 | JGI IMG/M metagenome (GOLD analysis project Ga0326728, IMG submission 207602) | Lab enriched peat soil microbial communities from McLean, Ithaca, NY, United States - MB31MN | ecosystem: Environmental > Terrestrial > Soil > Wetlands > Peat | place: USA: New York... | reverse complement strand
TGTGCCCGCATCCGGCTTTTGGATCGCTTCGGCCGCTCCTCAATCGCAAAATCCTCAACGTAGGCCGGCTACGCCTGCGGTTTTGCTCAATCGTCGCGACCAAAATCGGTCTCAAAATCCGGCGCGGCCCCTCTAAAAGGCCTATTTACGGACAAGCCCTTGTAGAGAGCAAGTAGTACGGCCATGAAGGAAAAGTGCTGTAAGGGGTTGCCGATGGTTGGCAAAAGATTTATATAGAGCGCTCATTTTTTCTACCAGGAAAAGGAGCAAAATGAAGATCACCTGCCCATCATGTCATTACGTCGGGGAAAGCAAGGCAATTGCCAAAGGCTCCCGAAAAATCGAGATCACGCTCTGGTGCTGTTTTATCTTACCCGGCATGCTGTATACCCTGTGGCGACAATCGAAGGATGGCCAATACCAGGGATGTCCACAGTGCCACGAATCGAGCGTTCGGCTGCTGAAAAGAAAAGAATGGAAAGCATATGAACGCAACGGACAGTTGCCATCAGATCTCATGGACTAAACCAAAACGGTTTGAGAACTCTTAGAATTCAAGGAGCGGCGTAACCATGCCTATTCATGAATTCAAATGCGAAAGCTGCGGCAATATTTTTGAATAGGCTCTGCACCCGAAACACATGTCATGATGCGATTTTCCGACACACCTCCTCCCACAGGTGGTTAAATCTCAGGAGTAAACCCATGCCAATCCAGTCGCTTCACTCGTCTTTCCGGGTCGCTTCATTCAGCGGTCCCGGATCGCCCTGGCAGATGAAAGCGCCCCAGAACAACGGCTCCGGGTGAACCGCCCTGACAGCCAATTGTGCCTCACGCAGGGCATCGGCGCGAGGTTTTCCTTCCAGTATGCGTCTATAGAAGCCTTCCATCAGCATCTGTGTTTCTTCGTCCGGAATCTTCCATAGAGTCATGAGCAGTGTTTTTGCCCCGGCAAGAAGAAACGCCCGTCGCAACCCGAAAACACCCTCGCCGACCTTTATGTCTCCGAGCCCCGTCTGGCAGGCAGACAAGACGACAAGGTCCGTGAAAAGCAAATCCAGGCCGGAGGCGTCTTCCGCCGTCAGGATTCCATTAGCGGCCTCGGGGGATTCGGCCTTTCCCGAGAGCCACGTATTGGCTCCGGCGAGCACGAGCCCGGAGCGCAGCAGAGGATTTTCCATCCCTCGTGACAGCGGGTTGGCCGAATCGGCCGCCGCGCTCCTGGACAGGTCAGACTGAGGGTTCTTCGCTGCAGAGGCCGGCTTCTGGTCGGGCAGAAAGAAGCCGTGGGTGGCTATGTGCAGGACGCGCGGCGAGTGGACGTTTTCCAGCTGCGGTTTTGTCGCAAAGTCTCCCTCGATCGGTTTGACCCCAAGCATATCGGCAATATGTTCTCCTTCCACCCGCGTGCCGGCCAGGCGATCGAACCGGGAAGCATAGCGGGTCATGTCCCGGGATTGCCTTGCCGGGTCGACAGTGTTTCCTGTTTGAGATTCTTTTCCTCCTGATTCAAAATCGTAATCGGGGTCTGCGATCACTATTGGAGCGGCGGGCATTGCAGGCGGGGCGGCGCCGAAACGAAGGACGTCCCGTCCGGCGTCAATGTAGCTGATATTGTAGTTGTCGATTATATTGCCCTCTTTCTCCGGTAAAACGCCAAAGGACAGGCGATAAATCTCGCCGTCGGGGGCGATGAAAAGCCGCTTCCGCTCGTCCACGGCTTTCCTCACCGGGTCGAAGAGCGCCTCCCGGAGTTTTTGCCCGGCTTCGATATGCGGCAGGCCTCCATCTGCGGCGCCCCTTCGGGGAGAGGATTTGTCGGCCCTTATGGCGATCCTGAAATCCGAGATCATGGTGTCTATGGCATCGGCCTCACCCAGGTCGATCATCCGGATGTTGTCCGGTTTACCTGCAGGCAGGATGAAAGCCAGGTATCGAGATGGTTGCCATTGAGGCTGCCCTTTGGCGCGCATTGCCTTGAAGTCAAAAGGATTGAACCGGACGAACTCTACCAGGACCGAACCTTCGAGAAGCGCGGCGGCGACCTTCTGCCTCTGCGTATCGGCAAGTCTTCTTTCGAGATCGATTTCGGGTATCCGGCCCGCAAGAAAGACTTCAGTGTTCTCCTTTTCCGCTTTCCATTTTTCCAGCAATTCGCGATGGGCTTCGGGGCCTTCCGGACCCGGACCCGCCATAATCTTGCGGGCAATCTGGGAATTCAGGGTCCTCAACTTATGAAGGGCCGGCGCCAGATCGGGGTAACGACCGCTGAGGATGGTATCCCGCTGGGCCGCCAACACTTCTGCCAGAAACGCCTTGCGTTTCAGCACCAGGTCCATTGCGTCCATCACTGCCGCCGAAGAAGTTGACAGGTCCCGGAAAACCAGGGAAAGAAAGGCGTCCATCTCTCCCCGGAGCGTCGTTACGTATCCCATGCGCTGGCTCTCGGAGGCGAAAGAAAAAACATTCCGGATCAAACTGTCATCTATGCTTTGGGCCTGCTTCATCAGCTCCAGGGCCTGCTGCCGGCGGGAAGTGGCCGCGTACAGCGCGGCAAGGCTGTCCATGGTGGCGGCTACATCGGGATGGTCATTTCCCAGGACTGCGGTCCTGATTTCAAGGGCTTGAAGATATAAGGGTTCTGCCGCTTCATAGTCGCCCATTATATAATAAAGCGACGCCAGGTTGTGCAAGGCAAGGGCGACGTCCGGATGTCTGTCTCCCAGGGCCGGCTTCCATATTTCAAGGGCCTGCCGGTAGAGTTTTTCGGATTCCTTATACCTGCCCATGCTTTTGTAAAGCGCTGCCAGGTTCTGCAAGGTGAGGGCGACATCCGGGTGTTTTTGGCCGAGACTTGAATGTTGGATTTCAAGCACTATAACCCACATTTGTTCGGCTGCTTCAAACCTTCCCATTGAATAGAAAAGGTCGGCCAGGTTGTTCAGGCCTATAGCGTATTTCGGATTTGTCTCGCCAAAAAATTCCATCCGGATCTCATTTGCCTGGCGGTAATACGATTCAGCCTTGCCGTAGTCCCCTATGGTCTTGAATAAGCCGGCAAGATTATTCAAAGCTGTTGCGGCGTCAGGGCTGTCTTTCCCGGATTTCGAATTGAAAATTGAAAGCGCCTCCCGGTAGCAGGATTCGGCTTTGGCATAATTGCCCATGACTTCATAAAGGGAACCCATATTGTTCAACGTGCGGGCATATACCGGATGCTGTTCACCCTGGACCTTTCTCGAAAGGTCTAAAGATTTGAGATAGGTTGTTTCGGACTCCCGGTACATTCCAGCCTCATAGTAGTATTGCGCCAGATTGTTAAGGACGATGGCGTAGGCAGGCCGGTCCTCACCGGATATCTTGAGCACAATTTCGGCTGCCCTTCGATATAGCGGTTCCACTTCGACGTAGTTTCCCATGGCCTTGTACAGTGAAGCGAGGTTGTTCAGGCCTGATAAGAAATAAAGGCTCTCCTCTCCCGCGCCTGCTCGTATGATTCGCAGAGATTTATGATAGAGGGCCTCGGCCTCGGCATATTTCCCCGTGGTCGTGTAGAAGTTTGCCAGGTTGTTAAGGCTCGTGACGAAATCCGGATCGTTTTCTCCGAAGGCTTTCCTGGAAATTTCGAGAGACTGTTCCAAGAGCGGCCCCGCCTGGCGGTAGTTCCCAACCGTTTCGTAAATCAAGGCGAGATTGCTGATACAGCTCCCAAATTCGGGGTGCTCGTCTCCCATGTCGTGCCGCGCAGTCTCGCAGACCTCGACACAGCGAGTGAGGGCTTCCCGGTAGTTGCCCTGTTTGTAAAGACTTATGACTTCTTTGTTCAGCCGGACAATCTTCGCCTCCGGCGAGGCAGTTCCATCAGCCGGTACATCCTGACCGGCGAATGTTCGGCATGGAGCAAGGGCGAGGATGCACAGGCAAAGCTGGAAAAGCCCCGCCATGAAAAAACAGCGGAGAGTGAGCGGCAGAAAATGGGCTGGAAAAACCCCGAAAATCGAAACCTTATAGCGGCTTGCGTTCAAGATTGCGTTTGTCCCTACAGGTGACCGAGCCCCCGCATGGGTCGCTGGGCAGCGCTTCCGCTTCTGCCCACAGCAGGGTGTAAACTCGAAGGCAAACGGCAAATTGAAATTGTTTTTCATTATTTGCCGTTCACCGTTCACTGTCTCTCTTACGAAAGTTTTTGCAACTCCCATAGATCCCTGTAAACGCCGGGTCGGGCCATCAGTTCATCATGGGCTCCCGCCTGCACGATCATGCCTCTGTCCAGGACGATTATGTGATCCGCGCCTTTTATGGTGTAGAGCTGATGGGTGATAATGATTCGAGTGCGGCTGGAAAATTCGCTTCGCATCACCTCATGAATCAGTCCGGCAGTCTTTACATCGATATTGGCCGTATATTCGTCGCAAATGATTATTTCCGGGTCCTGTACGATCAGACGGGCCAGAGCGAGGCGCTGCTTCTCTCCTGCCGAAAGGTTCCTGCCCATATGCCCGGTGATAAAATTCAGGCCGTCCTCCCGGGATTGAACGAATGTAGTCAGTTGCGCCAGGTCGAGGGCCCTGTCGATCAATTTCTCATCCAAGCCGTCGGACGACGCCATAAGCAGGTTTTCACGAAGGGAACAGTTAAATATGAAGGGGTCTTGGGGGATAAGCCCCATCATTTTCTTGAGCTGTTTCTCATCGATTGATTCCAAAGGTCTGCCGTTGATCAAAATCCTCCCGCCCGTTGGGTCAAGAAGGCGCAGCAGCAAGTTGAATATTGTGGTTTTTCCGGAACCGCTTTGCCCCACGATGGCCGAGATTTTCCCTCCCGGTATCGAAAAATTCAGGGCGTCAAAGACGGGTCGGCCGTTGAAGGCCATGGACACATCCTCGAAGCTTATGGATCGAATGGGTGAAAGCTGTGCCGGAGGCCGATCGGATTTCGCGGGACCGATCTGCGCAAATCTTCCGGGTTCGGGAGTGAGCATCATGCGCAGGCTTTGAAAACTCGGGGAAGTCAGGGCTGACTGTTGTAGAAAGTTGTATAGAACGGAGTAGATTTGCAGCAGTTGTTGGAGAAACAGTACATAGGAGATTGTGGCGCCAATCAGGGCGGAAACCGTTGCCGGCTGGCCCGCGGCATGCGCTTTCAACAGTTGGGGAACCACCACGATGATCGGGACCGCGCTGAAAAGGCTCATCAGGGACGTTGTCGATATACCCCCGACCTGGCCCCACCACGCTATGCTGACCGCACTGCCCTGGGACCTTTTCAGGGTGTCGTCGAACCGGTCCGCAAACCGGTCGAATCGCCCTCCCGCGACAATGTCGCGGAACCCGCCGACGGTCTCTATCAACAGGTCCGACATGACGGTGAAGGCGAACCGCAGGTACCCGGAAAGGTGGTTGATCTTCCGGTTGCAGATGGTGAAAATCGGGAAGAGGATAAAGCCGGACGCGAATAGTATCAGGGTTAGGACCCAGTTGATGTTGATCAAGACGGCAAAGGCAACTCCGGCGAATATGGCCTGCGGAAGCGCCCGGTTGAACAGTTCGCTGAACAGTTGATCCACGGCGTAAACATCGCGATGGATCCCCTGCACATAATCTCCCGCTCCCCTTCTATTCACCGACTGCATGTTTAGATGTTCAAGGCTCTTGTAAACATCCAGCCTTATATTTCTTAACATGAATTCTCGAACGTAACTGCCATAGTAGTTGGATATAAGAGTGACAATTCCGGATATGAGAGTAAGCAGCGCAGCCAGGGTGATGTATACATATATAGAGTTTTGAGGAGATGCGAATAAGCTGATGAAAGACCAGACAATCGATTTCCGTTCTCCGAAGAAGTCAGTCAGAATTCTTCCGAAATCCATTATTGGTATTAAACTGGATGCCGATATGAGATTTATCACTACTACCAATATCAGGATCCATAATACAGGTTTCAAATATTTGATAAAGAACAGCGCATTTGAAACCTTCTGCCCTGCTGACAATTGTGGTATGTAAGGCATGCCTTGGGGATTCTGCATTTCCATGCACAACTTCCTCATATAACGGAATAGGGGGTCCACCGCAGAACGAGTTCTTTTGAAACCTGAGCACGCGAAGACGCGAAGACGCGAAAAAGCAAGGATCTGAGCCCTGGTGCTAAATGTTTAACCTGCTTTCATTTTTCATTTCACAGAGTGTAAAAATCTTCGACCCGGGCCCTGTCCTTCTGTTTGTTTGCTTCGCGTCTTCGCGTGCAAACCGTTTAGGGAGATCTGTCGCATTTTCTCATGTTACATACTATGTGCGCAACTTGGTATAAAAGCGCGTTTGGGCAACAGCCCGGATAGCCGCTATCCCGGCGCGAAGGGCAAGGGGCGCCGAACACCCCTCCCAACTAAAAACTCAAAACTTAAAACTAAAAACTTCTCTCAGTACCAGTTGTACCAGTTCGCCCAGTTTGCCCAGTTTACCCAGTACCATTGAGGTTCGACCTTCTCCTCTTCGCCTTCAGCCGGTGGCGCCTGCCTCTGTTGAGGAGGAGTGGGAGCCTGCGTTATAAATTGAACAAGAATCTGCGGCGATCCGCCGGTCGGTTTGCACTGGCTTTGCTGCCCAGGCTGTGGCGGAGGGGATTGCGGTGGTCTCTGGCCCGCTGCTTCCATCAGTGATTTCACCTGATCGGCTGGAACTTTGTATTTTTCAAGTTCGCTGTCCGGGATGTCATAGAACGTTCCTTCAAGACTTCTCACGACGGCCATGATCTTCTCCTTTTTTTCTGTAATCCGTGAATGAGGGGTAATGGCGAACCATTAAACAGGCCTTCATTCAAAAGAATTCTTCCGGCCGGTCACCATCCCCTGCTGCACATATTGAGCCTTACGTCCATTGATTAGGTCATTGATGTGATACGCCTTTTCAGGATGCCCGCATAGATGGGCCCATATCATTCGAGTATACTGGCACATGTTTTCCTTGTAGTCACCGGATTTATTACATGCGGTGGTACAGCCGTGACTGCAGATCTGCTTTGCCGGGCAGTCGAAACATCGAATAATCCATCTTCCTTTATCGTGAAATCGATGGAGCACGCTTTTACACTGTTCTTCATCTATATCGCTATCAATGTGCCCCAGCAGGTAATCTGAAGTATCCGCGCTCCCACAGGTCGTAATGCTCCCATCCATATCGACTGCAACCATGTGTCTGCCTGCATGGCACTCCACGTTTGGACAGGCAAGGGCGTCACCGTTTTTGCGGCCTTCCACAAACCAGGCGACCTTGCGCAACATGTCGTCGTTTGATACCGAAATGCCTGTTTCGACCATGTGATCCAGGATCTGAACGCCGCTTTCAAACATTTCCCGAGAGCTCAACAGGTGATTATTGACCCCGCGTCCCTGGGCTTCGACGAAATTTGACAGAAAAGAGCGAATCCCAAGCTCGCGGTACCAGTTCATAATTTCTTTCATCTTGTCATAATTGCCCCTGCTGATGACCGCCATTATGCCGACGCGGATCTTATGCTTCTTGAACAACTCGTATGTCTTGTGGACGGTTGCTCCTCTGGCCCGCATGATATTGTTAATTCCCGGAGGGCCGTCGCAGCTCATCGAGAAATCGATTCCCAGCTTGTGCAGTTTGATCAGGCGTTCCTCGGCCAGCAGGGTGCCGTTGGTGGCTATAGGGAACCGGATCTGCTTGGAGTGCCTGGCGGCGAGTTCCGAGGCATAGCGGACCACCTCTTCGATCCATTCATCCGGCATCAGCAATGGCTCTCCCCCGTGCATGTTGAACCACACGGACGAAAAGCTTGAATTTTCGATCAGCAGGCGCGCCGCCTTCTTGGCCGTTTCCAATGACATCGGCGTGGCCGCTTTGGACAGAGAATCCACTTTGCAATACCTGCATTTCAGGTTGCACCCGTGGGTCACCTTGGCCGTTACATACACGATGGGTTCGAAAAACGATTCAATTCGCATCGATACCACCTTACAGGGTGCCGGGGCGCGGTTCCGGGAGGTTTTGAAAACCTTCTGCCCCTGCACGCTCAATGAAGATGTTCTGACTACCGCTTCAGACAAAGGCGCATGGGCGGGATCTGGCGTCCTTTCTGTTGCGGATTGATCCCGGGTGGCGGTTTCACGCCGGAGGCCTCCATTTTGTCCACGAGGTCTTCCGGTGCGATTTCATACTTTTCGAGATTTCCATCGGGAACATCGTACAAAGTGCCGTCCGGACCCTTCACCAGTGTCATGGTTTCTTTTCCTTAAAATTCATTTATGCCGCCATGTCCAAACACCCCGAACAGGGCTGCGCGACAGGGCGCCTGACAAGCAGTCAATCCATTTCGGCCAGAGCGCTGATAAATTGCTTGCATAGAGGGATCATTTCAGGAGACCTGCGGCCGATCCTGACAATGTTTTTCACTATTTCCAACAGCTCGATATCATCGGTAAGACTCTTAACACCGGCGAGTTCCACCGGTACCGACGTCGCATCTCCTTCGATTATTTGCTTGAGATTGTGCTCGCGCAGGCGCTGCCTGATAATATGAGCGGCTACTTCCGCAAATCCTGAGTAGTCCTCGATGTCCTGCGGGGAAAACTGCTCTTCGGTTCTCTTATTGACGGCTGAAAGCGTGCCGATAGCTTCATCGTCAACCAGAAGAGGGGCAATCAGAACGCTATGGTAGTGCTCACCGGTAGTTGCGTCGATTGTCCTGTTCATGGGGGTTGAGGAGATAACCTGACGCATTCGGAAAGCAATGCCGTGCTGTGAGTTGGTCAAGGGCACTTCGAAGCCGATGATCTGGTCGGCGGCAATTCCCACCGCGGCGCGAAAGACGAGCATGTCCTTCTTCTCTTCGTAGAGACACAACCCGGCGCCTTCCGCGTTGACTACGTTCATCGCGCAGGTCAGGAGGGTATTCAGCATTTCATCTTTGTCTATGCCGGGGCTCATTGCAAGATAGCTCAAGACGATTTTGACCTGATCTTCGGCTTCCGCTCTTTCCGAGTGAACCGGGTAAGGGCCCGCAGGTGAAGCCGAGGAAGCCACGGATTTCAACTCCCTGACTTCATTGGATAACGCCTCAATCGACTTGCTTATCCTTCCAATTGCTTCAAGGATGTCCATACAGCCTCCTATGCTTTTTCGCCGTTGGCTCTTGCCGCCATCAGGAACGTCTTTACCTGGAAGGGTGTAAGGCCCGGCATCGAAGAAAGCAGACGCGCCACCAGGCCGGTAACATGCGGGCAGGCAATGCTCGTGCATGTTGTCGAAATGTAGGTGTTTCCGGGAAAAGGGGCCTGGACGTAAACCCCTTTTGCTTCAAGTTCGACCGTTTTACCCAAGTAATAGTTGAACGACCTGAAGTCGGGAAAATGCTGAAAATCGACGGCAATAACGGATGAATAGTCGCCCGGGAATCCGCGTTTTTGCTTATTGTCCGTGGCTGCAACGAGGGTTATCCCATTGTAGTAGGCTTTTTCCACCCAGTAGAGCATATCCACAATGGTGTTGCGCGTCATGTTAAGCGAGACCAGGCTGAGATTGAGCACGTGCAGACCCTGCGCAATTGCGAGTTCAAGACCGCGAATGACTTTGCCGGGGGAATTCTGCCCGCGTTCGTCGAGGGTTTTGATGTTGACCAGTTCAGCTTCGGGGGCAATCTCGTGAATGATGCCGGCGCACATGGTGCCGTGCCCAAGGACGTCCGTTCCGGGTCCCTCGCGGGCTATAAAACCACCCTGGAATTCCCGTACCTCGAATGACCGGTGAACGGCATCGGCAATAGCGGGATGCGTGAAATCGATCCCGCTGTCAAGGATGCCTACCTTGACGCCCTTTCCCGATCCCCCATCTATCAGTTCCAGTATCTTTTCCCGGTTGATAACCTGATCGAATATCACGGTATGTCTCCCGATCTCATGATAAACCGGCATTCAGCGGGACAGCCCGCAAACTGTCATTTTGAAATCTGCAATACCCCCGAACCAGTTACAAAAAAGTTACGCTCAATAGACTGGCGGCGGCGCAATCGGGTTTTTCTTTCTACTTCGGTTCCAGCGTCTTCTTTTCGAAAAATCCCGATACGCTCCTGATAAAATCAGAGCCGGGATTTCGCTGTTTCAGAGTCTCGTAGTAGGGCCTTGCCTTCTCGATGTCATGTCCGCCCAGTATGCTTTTCAGCAGCACTTCCCGTCCCATTTCATTGTCCTCTCATCAGCCGGCCGATCGCTTTGCAAGGCTCTCATTTTAAAGACAGCGCGACCATAACGAAACAACAAAATGCCACCCCGGCACGTGCCCCTCAGTTCGATGTGTCCCCGCGAAACACGGCGGCATATCCTTTCACGGCCCCCCGCGCACTTTCGCATGGAGCAAAATTGCGGATTTTGAATTGAACATTCATGCCCCTTTTGCTCAGGCGCTTTCGTCGACGCCGGCCTTAATAGATATTACCTCAATCTTTCCGGCAAAAGCATCCCTGAGCTTTGATTCATTGAGGGCATTCCTTTCGGCCGTCATTGAATAAATGTCCCAGAACGCGCAGGTGGAAACGGGGGCAAGCCTGTAGTCGATTTTAAGATGAGAAGGGCTTTCGACTTTGAGGTCTTTATTGATGAGGCCGGCAAGTTCAAAGGAGAGCGAGTGGGCCGTGATGTCCCGGCCTTCCATATCTTTGCCGAGAATCAAAAGAGGGACCGTGCGCCTCTTTTCATCAAGGTCTTCGTCAAAGTTGAGAAAAGCAATCCGGTCCACTGAGAGCAGGAAATAATCGTGCGGCATCTCCGATTTTTTCCCCCGGCTTGCCGGATAGAAGCCCAGGACTGTCGGCCTTTGCAGCATCGTCGATTTCCTGAGGACATTTTTCAACTGACGATCTGCCTCACTGTCACAGGTTCTGTACACGGAACTCGACAGCAGAATATCGAGGCCGATTCCGGCGGCCCCGGCATCCAGAACGGTTTCAACAACCTTGCTAAGATATCCTCGCCGGAATATCCGTGGCACGTCCCTGACTTTTTCCCTCAGCCCGGGATCGGCAATGGTATCGTCGTCTCCGATCGCTATGACGGCAACGTCGTCCCGGTCCACCGGCGGCCGGTGGGTTGTCGACATCAGCAGATCATAGACCAGCATGTCCAGCCGGCGACCCACCGGCAGATCCGAAGCCGCAAGGGCCAACACCGCGCCGACTACAAGCGCCACCCAACCATGCCATTTGATCGGGAATTTTCCAGCCATCGCCTCAGGTCCGCATTCATTCCCCGCAGTGAGTACAGCTCCCAAGGATAAATAATCGCACAATCAGGGCTTGGTCAACCAATCTTTTGCCTCGCCGGGTCAGGCTCGGTACGGCTCAGGAGAACAAGCGCCGTGTTCAGAGATCATGGGAACAGGGCAAGTCGTGACTCTGAGGCTGCAGCCTGAAAAGCCGCGAGAGGTAAACGTTTCTATCGAGAAGGGCACATGGGGGGGCTTTCGCGCCGAATTCCACCCTGCTTCCGATTACATGCCTGTCCGGGGGGCGCGAACCCGAATTGCGATAGGGGCTTTTTTGAGGATGATAGCGGGGAAAGCGCCGAAAATGAATGGGTTTGGGCGCCCTTTTTTACTCTTGTTCTTCTTTGGCTTTTTCGGCCAAGGTGACCAGGGAAGAGATCTTATCCTGCGGTTTTTTCTCCATAAACTGTTCCCATCTCTGGGGCGTAAGGATTCTTTTGAGGTATTTTTCAACCGGAAAGAACGACTGCCAGCAGGCGACGATTCGTGGACAGGGCAATTCTCCCCCCTCTACCAGGCAGTAAGTGAAAGGAGTTTCATCCCCAAGCCTGGGGCACCTCAGCCAGAGTCCTTCCCTTGTATCCAAAGCGTTTCCCTCGTTGTTTATTTGCCGCAGAGCACGGAAATCCGCGCTCCGCGGCGAGATTGTTATGGTTTTGGAAATCCTTCAATGCATTTGAGAGCCCGCTGAATCTCCTCATCGCTCAGGCTGTGCTGCGTGAGCTTCCCGCTGAGGAAAGAGTCGTATGCGGAAAGATCAATTATACCGTGGCCGCTGAAATTGAAAAGGATCACCTTTTCCTTTCCTTCCTGTTTGGCGCGCTCGGCTTCCTGCACGACGGCGGCTATGACGTGGTTCGTCTCCGGCGCAGGGATCACCCCTTCCGACCTGGCCCACTTTATACCGGCCGTGAAAGTTTCGATCTGGTCGTAAGCTCTGGCCTCGACGATACCTTCCTTTACCAGGTGGGAAACAATGGGGGCCATTCCATGGTATCTCAGCCCGCCCGCGTGGATCGATTCGGGGACAAAATCGTGGCCCAGCGTGTGCATGGGCAGAAGCGGAGTGGTCATGGCCGTATCCCCGAAATCATATGCGAACGGACCTCGGGTAAGCGTTGGACACGAAGCCGGTTCGGCCGCAACGATGGATACCTGTTTACCATGGATCTTGTCGCGCACGAAGGGAAGGGAGATCCCGCCGAAATTGCTGCCGCCGCCCGCGCATGCCATCACCACGTCGGGATATTCGCCAATCTTTTCAAGTTGCCTCTGGGCCTCCAGACCTACAACGGTCTGATGGAGCAACACGTGATTGAGAACACTCCCGAGAGAATAGCGGGAATCCTTGTTTCGCACCGCGTCCTCGATTGCTTCGCTTATGGCGATTCCGAGGCTTCCGGGTGAATCAGGGTTTTCAGCCAGGATTTTTCTTCCTGCCTGTGTAGTATCGCTCGGGCTCGGAATGCAATTGGCCCCCCAGGTGGCCATCATAAGGCGGCGGTAAGGTTTCTGCTCGAAACTGATCTTCACCATGAAGACCCTGCACTCCAGGCCGAACATCGCGCACGCCATGCTGAGGGCGCTCCCCCACTGGCCGGCGCCTGTTTCGGTTGACAGCCGTTTTATTCCGAAAACCTTGTTGTAATAAGCCTGGGCTATTGCCGTATTGGGCTTGTGAGAGCCGGGAGGGCTTGCCCCCTCGTATTTGTAGTAGATCTTTACGGGGGCTCCGAGCAGTTTTTCGAAATTGCGCGCCCGGCAAAGGGGCGTGGGCCGCCACAGAAGGTACTTTTCAAGTACCGGTTCCGGGATGTTAATCCAGCGCTCGCTGGAGACTTCCTGCTCGATCAGGTTCATTGGAAAGACAGGGGCGAGGTCCTCGGGTCCAACCGGTTTGCCGGTGCCGGGATGAAGCGGCGGGCACATCGGTGTCGGCATGTCGGCTAAAATGTTGTACCATTGTTTCGGAATTTCATTGTCTGCCAGGACTACTTTTGTTTGGTCCATTTTCTTCTCCTCCTCATCCTCCTAGCGGTAATAATGGTGAAGCTCAATGTTCATAAGCATGGCCGCCAAAAAACGAAAGGGCCGTGGACCCAGGTTGTAGAAAGTTGAACCTGGCCCCACGGCCCTTATATGTCTCAACGGGACTTATGTGGACAGGCTCACCGAAAAGCCTGCCACCACCACACCATCAAAGAATTCTTAAAAGCAGCAGCCATCAAAGTTTCCTCATTTCGATTAAATTTGGGCTTATAGCTCAACAAACAGCCGGGTGTCAATCGAAAAACTGATACCTAACCCAGCTTAAGAAGGGTGATTTCGGGCGGCACATTCCTCACTGGTGTGAAAGTTGTGCCGATCCCGCGGCTTACATACAGGTTCGAGTCATTCAAATGGAAATGTCCTTCCGGGTAAGGAGTTAACAGATTGGCCACGCTCAGATCTCCCGTCGGCAGACTTAACTTGATCTGTCCCCCGTGATAGTGACCCGCAAGAGTCAGAGAAATTCCATGCGAGGCAGCTTCTGGGAAAATCTCCGGCCGGTGAGACAGAAGTATGGTGGGTAACCCGGGATCCAACCCACGCAATGCGGCTTTGAGATCGGGGGCGCCTGCTCGAAGGTCGTCTATTCCCGCAACGGCAAAATCACCCCGGTCGGAATGAATTACCTCGTGAGCATTGATCAAAAGAGGTATGTCGTACTGCGAGAAGGCATTCCGGATATCGTTTATGCTGCCGTACCAGTGTTCATGGTTGCCCAAAGAGGCGAACGTGCCGAATCTTGCCCTGACCCTCGACATCTCCTCCAGACAGTCGGGAAGGAATTTCATCGAGCTCGTTATGTAGTCACCGGTTAGAACGAACAGATCAGGTTCAAGGGCGGATGCCTTATCCGCCAGCCGCCGGATCTCTTCCCTGGTCATGAATACCCCGGAATGGATGTCCGTTAACTGGAGGACGCGCATGGGTATGGCGAAAGGCAGCGCAAGCTCTCTGACTTCAAATGCCTTGCTGGTGAAAACGGCGTTGTATCCCGAAAACGCGAATGGCGTTGCCGCCATTCCGCATACCCCCGCTTTGAGAAAGAGACGGCGGCCCGGATCGGGTGGAGAAGTCTCGATGCTGTCGTCCGAGCGGAATATCCCGGCAGCCATTCGTCCAAGCCGTTTTGCCAAAGAGACGGCCAGGAGGACAATCGCTGACAGGATCGATCCAAAGGTCCACACTGCCGAAGCATAAACGAGAATTGACTGCGCCTTCCCCAGGGGCTCAACCCAAATCACCGGGCTGAGAATGAAATACCTGTTCGCTGAACAAAGCACGATGATCGCCAAACCGACCATAACCAGGACTGCGGATTTAAACAGGCTGGATATGGGCAAGGATCTGACCGCCCTTCGAATGTGCATGAAAATATAAACCTGGATGGCTAGAGCAAGCATGAGCACAAGCAAGCGGGTGGCCGCAATCTGAATTCCGTGCGCCATTTGAACAACTCCGATCAGTACTGAAGGGATTCCGTAGGTGTACTCCCCACGCTTGGGCCAGCTTAGCGAATCTTTCTCCGGAGGGCAATGAAATCCCCGCGAAAATCCGAGGAAACGGAGAACAGGCACGAACTTTCGGCAAGTCCCGTTAAGTCTGCATTGAAATTCTAAAATCTAGCCAAAGATATTTGAAATTTCAAACCAAGGGAGCAGGGAGCAAGAAGCAGGAATTCACCACCACCGCAAAGGCTACGGAAAGAATTGCGCCGCAGGCGAGAGCGCGGCCGGCGTGCGGTACGCACGCGCCGCCTCTCTCTGATCTTTTCTCTGTGGTCTCCGTGGTGAGCACAGGGGCGTCGGTAGGTTTTGACATTGTGAGAGAAAAACTCTCAGACTGGATTCGTAAGAATCTAAAATGTATTTTAGTCTAGTTCAAAAAATAGGCAAAACTCGCAAAAGCTGTTGATCTTGGCTAGTTCGTTCGGTGGACCGGAAAAGGAAAAACCGACCTCGGTTGCCTCGTCATTCTGGATCGGCCTACATCTCACCACTTCAGCCCTGAGGTCGTTTATCTCGCTTTCGTTCGGAAGGCTGAATACCAGCAATGCCTTCATTCCCTTCGTTACGGCGCCTTTGGATTTCGTGACCACGCGACACCCGCCCTGGCTTATATCGAGAATGTCTCCGGAAAGCCAGTTGGCAGTGCCTATCATCGCGTATTTCATCTCGATATTCACTCTGATCCTGCGATGTTTCCTGATCTGTTTGACCAACGCCTTTTGGGGATAACTAATGCAGACGATATCGTTGAGTGTGTGGCCTCTATACCGGGTGAAAAAATTATACCGGTACCCCTCCGTGAAATAGGAAGCTTCGATGCCTCCATCAAAAATCGCCAATAACCTATTGTTGACCACAACTAAAGGTTCACGAATCAGAATGAAATCCCCGTGGACCGCGCCCACTATTGTGGTTTTGGCCCTGTGCGCGGGCATGGTCTGCGACCTGATCATTATTTCATCTTCTATCTTGAAAGGAATCCTCGTCACCTCGAAAGCGCCGGCAAAGAGGTCCTCCTTCGAAATAGCATCGGCCGACATGTCGCCCGCTGTCCTTTCAGACCTGCCCCCGAACTTCATGGGGTTTCTCCGTTCATCTGAATTCCACTCTCAGTACGATTCAGGCCCTTGCCCTCCTCAGTTTCCTCTGTCGTTCGTTTATGTTTTAACCAGTGTCTCCGGGCAGACGAAAGCCGGGTTATTTGCGGCAGTATCAGTTCAATCGGCATAAACGGGAAAAAAATTGAGAATGGTTTTCAGAAAAGCTGGTTTTTGGCCTCGCATATGAATTCTCTGCTTCTTTTCAGTTTGAATACTTCATCATTTGAGATTCTCCAGGCTGGTTACCCTTTCGACAATGGGCGGATGGGAATAGTGAAACCACACATAAAGCGGATGCGGGTGGAGGTTCGACAGATTGTCGGCAGATAGCCGCATGAGGGCGCTGATCATCGGGGCGGTCCTGCCAAGCATGCCTGCCGAGAAAACGTCAGCTTCATTTTCAAAACGTCTCGATATGTTCATGTAGAGAGGCTGGAGAAAAAAACCGGCCTTTCGCAGGAAGACTCCGGCCAGGAAAAGCCCGGCGTAAGGGCATGGCGCACTGAATCCGAATGTCTGGTATACAAGCGGCCATTGGATAAAGAACCACGTGGCGTAGAAAGCTGCCAGGGAAAAAGATGCGAAAAGGACAAGCTGCTTGATGACATGGCGTTTCCGGTAGTGCCCCGCTTCGTGCGCGAGCACTGCAAGGATCTCATCGTGGGTATGGGATTCAAGCAGGGTGTCGAACAGGACTATCCTTTTGGTCTTTCCGATTCCGGTAAAATAAGCGTTTGTGTGCCTGCTTCGGAGTCCGGCGTTCATCTGCAGGATTTTACCCACCTTTATGCCGCTTTTTTCCATCAGGGTTCTGATTTTTTCTGACAGCGCCTCGTCTCGGACCGGCTCAAACTTGTTGAAAAGCGGCGCGAGGACAACCGGATAGATTATGACCATCAGAAGCTGCACGGCCAAAAGAAGCAAAAAACCCCAGAACCACCAGAATCCGGGCGACCAGGCAATTAAAGTAAGAAGGAGGGAAAAGATTAGCGCAAAAAGAACTGCCCCAAGCAATCCCTGCTTGATGTGGTCAATTATCCAAAGTCTGAGGGTGTACCTGTTAAAACCGAATTCCTGCTCGACAACAAAGGTATGGTAGTAGCTGAAAGGAAGCTCGACCAGAAACTCGATAATGGTCGGAGCGAAAAAGAATAGAAGCCCCGCCGCGATCAGAGGCAGCCCTGATTTATCCGACAAACGGACAAGCATCGGCAGGAAACCCGATAGTAGGATCGCAAGAAGCGTCATGCTGGAGACGAGTTCCCCGACGATCCCGACACGGGTTTTTGCCCGTCCGTATGCCCTTGCTTTTGCCAGTTTGGACTCATCAATAAATTGGTCGAAGCCCTTCGGCGCTTTTTTATCGAGTTTTTCGGAATGAATCAGATTGAGACGCTCGATCCAGGTGCTGAAAACGATCTGCCCAAGGTACAAAAAGAGAAAGAAGAACATGAGCCGGTTCAGTTCGACCATGCCACTCCTCGTATCGGTCCAGGAAAGAAGACATGCAATAGGGAGCAAGGAGGGGGGAATGCTCTCTTCTCTTACTGTTCATTGGTTCCGACGGCTTCCAGCCCCTTCTCGCGCCATGTGCCCGGTGTGAGAGAAAAACTCTCAGAATGGGTTTGTTAGAATCTAAAAACTATTTTGCCTTCTTTATGATTTCCTCCACCAGTCCTTTTGGCACCACACTGTAACGGGAAAACTCCATGGTGAATTCGGCCTTACCCTGGGTTGCGGAACGCAGCGAGGTCGAGTAGCCAAACATTTCCGAGAGTGGAGCTTCCGCCTCCACAGTAGAAAAGACGCCGTCCTCGGATGTGGATTGAACGACCGCGCGCCGCTGGTTCAGACTGCCCAGCACCGCCCCTTGATACTCCGAGGGCGTCTCCACTGCGACGCGCATGAAAGGTTCGAGGATCACCGGACTCGATTTGCCGTAGGCTTCCCGGAAGGCCCCCACTGCAGCCTGCTGGAACGCCAAGTCGGATGAGTCCACGGAATGGGAGGCGCCGTCGTTTATCGTGACCTTCACCCCAACTATCGGAAATCCGGCAAATCCTCCTTTTGCAAGGCACGCCCGGAATCCTTTTTCACAGGATGGAATGAATTCTGTGGGAATCGCCCCGCCTGTGACTTTATTTACGAACTCAAAATCGCCTTCATCGAGTGGTTCCATGAACCCGGCGACCCTGCCGAACTGGCCTGCGCCTCCGGTTTGCTTCTTGTGCGTATAATTAAATTCGATCTTGCGGGTCGGCTTCTCGCGGTAAGCGACCTTGGGCATGCCGGTTTCGATTTCAGAGTTGTATTCCCGCCGTATCCGCTCGACATAGACGTCCAGGTGCAGCTCTCCCATACCGCAGATTATAGTTTCCGAGGTTTCCGCATCGAGGTAGACCCTGAACGTGGGGTCTTCTTTGGAAAATCGGGAGAGGGCCTTGCTAAGGTTCATCTCCGCTTTTTTGTCTTTGGGCTTCACCGCAAGTGAGATCACCGGCGCCGGTACGTGCATCGATCTCATCGTGTAGCGCACCCGTCCGTCCGTGAAGGTATCCCCGGAAGCACAATCGATCCCAAAAGTGGCTACGATATCTCCGGCCGTTGCGTTTTCGATTTCTTCCATCTCGCCAGCGTGCATTCGAACCAAGCGTCCGACTTTAACGCTCTTGCCCGTTCTGACGTTAACGATACTATCACCCTTCTTCAGGGTTCCCTGATAGATGCGAACGTAGGTCAACTGCCCATAGCGGCTCACTTCCAGTTTGAACGCAAGCATTACCAACGGCAGGCCCGGGGAGCTTTCGAGAACTACCGGCCGGTCATCCCGGTCCAGGTCGGCAGCCTCGTTTTCAATATCCAGCGGGCTTGGAAGAAAGTTTACAATCGCGTCGAGAAGCGGCTGGACCCCTTTGTTCTTGTAAGCCGAACCCATCAGAACAGGGGTCAGCTTGAGATCAAGGGTCCCTTTCCTGACGGCCTCGAGGATCATGTCTTGCGATATGGGCTCCTCCGTGAGGATCGCCTCTGTCAGTTTGTCGGAAAATAATGAAACCGCATCGAGCATTTCCTCCCTCTTGGCGCGTGCCAGATCGAGAAACTCCGCCGGAATCTCCTCCTCGACCATTTCCTCGCCGTGCTTGCCTGCGAAGCTCAGCGCCTTCATCGAAACGAGGTCTATTACTCCCCGGTGATCGTTTTCAAGCCCCATGGGGACCTGGAGCATCACCGGATTGTGATTGAGTCTCTCCTGGAGTTGCCGGGCTACACGGAAAGGGTCGGCGCCCGTGCGGTCGCACTTGTTTATAAAAGCGATCCTGGGAACGCGGTAGCGTGCCATCTGCCTGTCAACGGTAACAGACTGCGACTGAACGCCGCCGACTGCGCACAGCACCAGAACGGCCCCGTCCAGAACTCGAAGTGCCCTTTCCACTTCAATGGTAAAATCAACGTGGCCGGGAGTATCGATTATGTTGATGGGGTGGCTGTCCCAGGAGCAGTGAGTGGCGGCGGACTGAATGGTTATGCCGCGCTCCTTTTCCAGTTCCATAAAATCCATTGTGGCGCCAACGCCGTCTTTTCCTTTTACATCATGGATTGCGTAAATGCGCCTGGTATAAAACAGAATCCGCTCGGTAAGAGTTGTCTTTCCGGAATCTATGTGGGCGCTGATCCCTATGTTTCGCAACTGCTCCGTTTTTGGTGCGCCGTCATCAAACATCTGAATTTCGAACCTCATCCTCGCAACAAACTTATTTCACAGCACCTAAGAAGATAATGCACTTCGTCGGGTATGCCCTTGAGTGTTTGCAGGCACTCAATAAAAAAGAACGGGCACTCAACAGTGCCCGCCGTAACTTTTGATTATATCGCATGCCCCTGAAAAAGGGAAGGACCGGCGAAAACTTATTTGCGATTCTTTGCGATTCGACCGGCCGGGAACAGCTCTACTTTTGTGCGAGGGAAGTTTTGGCCTTCGAGGTGCTCGGTTTGGCCTCCGTCACTTTTCGCTGGGTAGTTGCCAATTTGCCGGATTTGGACGTTTCGTTCCCAATCTGCTTCTGCTTGTCCGCCGGCTTCGATTTGGATTTCTCCAGAGTCGCTGATTTTGCTGTCCCTGGCTTAGCGGCAGGTTTATTGCCTGATTTTGCTTCAGTGGGTTTTGAGGATTTCTTGTCCGCTTTCCCAGGTTTTTCGTGCTTCTTGGTCGAACTCTTGATTGAGCAGGAGGCCGAACCAAGAGCCGGCTTAACCGGGAGATTCGCCTGGGTCAGCTTTATTCTCTGACCGGACTTGAGATGGGAGTTGCGGCTGAGTCCATTGAGCTGGCACAATGATGAAAGCGGAATTCCGGTCTTTTTGGAGATGTCTTTCAGAGTGCCGCCGCTCTGCACTGTGTAATATGCCGCCGTGGGAGAATCAGGTTTTTTCGAAACTGAGTCAAAGCAAATCGCAGACGATCCGCGTCTGTTGCGCGTCGCGCCGGCGGTTTTCGAACTTGCCTGGGTCAGCCTTATTTTTTGGCCTGGTTTTAGATTGGCATCCCGGCTAAGCCCATTGATCTGGCAAAGCGAAGAAATCGGGATTCCGGTCTTTTGGGATATGTCTTTCAACGTGCCGCCGTTGCGTACCGTGTAGTAGGCGATGGCTGGAGATTCCGGCCTTTTGGGGTCTGAAGCGAATCCGATCGATGAGGAGGATGACGATTCCTCCGAGGCATCGGTTGCTACCCCATCAGAGTCGGCATAGACCTTGGAATCGGCCATTCTTATGGTCTGCCCCGACCTGAGCGGAGTGGCGCTTTTGATCCCGTTTAACCGGCAAAGAAGCTTGACATCCAGGCCTTTGCGGCGTGCAATTTTGTCGAGAGTATCGCCCCTTCTTGCCTTGTAGGTGTGTGACGCCTTGGCGTGGGAGACCTCGGATTTCGCTTCCTGCGCAGTTGGTTCGGAATCCTCGGTAAAGGTTGAATCTGATACGCTCGGGGGCGTGGGTTCGGGGTTCAAAGAGGCCATTCTGACCGAAGGGGAAGACTTGGCGATGAAGCCGGGTTGCAGTGAGCGCGCCAGGAGAACCGATTCGCTTTCAAAGCTCCTCTTGTAGAAAACGAGGCAGCTCCCGGGAACCAGTACGCCTGTCTGGCTGATATGGTTCCACTTGCAGAGGGCATCCGTCGTAACCCCGAAGCTGCTGGCAAGCTCGGGAATCCCTTTCTCGGAACCGTTTACGTAATAATTGACCTTCCTGGGCAGATAAGACTGCTGGGCCGCCTCGACAACGGCCAGCTTGTCCGGTTCATCCGGACCTATGTGCGCCGCAAGCGTGGACCACGGAGTGAAAAACCTGACGTGCATGTGATTGTCATGATTCCGAATATGCTGGATCAAAGCGCCGCGCACATTTCCGAAAACGCGGCCGAGGTATGCCTCGTCATATCCCTGAGTCGCCGCATAGTCGTAGAGCAGCCTCTGAATGCGCCGGTCCAGGAAAATGTACTGTACTCGCTGCGAAGCAATCAGGGCATCGATCAGACACCAAGTCTTGGCGACGTCCAGGTTATCCTCGCCCATGGTGACCAGCGTGTTCAAGGGGCGGTTTCCCTTGGCGTACAAACCGATGTCGACGTCCCTGCCGTTTTGGTGAGAACGGTGGTGCATGGCCGAACCGCCGCTGGGAACCGAAAAGTCTGCAATAAATAAATCGCAGGTATCCGGGAATTTTGCGCGAACGGCTTCTATGGCGTCAAGCAGAGCGCCCACCACCTCAGGGGTGGTGTACGACCTGTTCTCATCTCTCAAATGGTATCCTGGAAATTGGTCTGGAAAAACCACACCATTTTCCAGGTACCCACGATACGGGTGCCCGTAAGATGCGGTGATGGCTTGGCAGTTATGAGTCAGGATTAAAGAAGAAACGATAAACGCGGCCGGTAGGACCAAAGCGCAGTGTAACGCCCGCAAAGATCTGGCTCCCCCCATCATAAACCTTTCCCCCCCGCTCGGACCTCTAGGAGTCTAGCCTCGTACTTCTTTGAGTTCAGTCGATTGCAAAGTATGTTCACCTCCCTACCAAAAACAATGCATTGGTGTCAAACAGTTTTTTCAAAAAATGCCCGAATTTATTGGATATAAACCACTAATATCTTGAAATAACAGGCCAAAAAGCTGTTGGTCGGGCCATCATGTAATGAACTTGCGCCGGTAAATAACACGGCATCAATTTGAACTATGCTAACAGGTTTATTTTGTTACAAAAGAAGCGGTCTTTATGTGAATATATATCAAAAGGATAGAGAACGTTTATCTAACAAAGTTCTTTAAAATATAGTGACTTAAGCTAAATTTGCGGTTTCAAAACAGAAGAAAATCACTTTGAAATCAGCTTTCAACCTTTCTGACTGCCATTTTCTGTCAGAATCCCATAGGGGTCGCCAACGAAAATGACGCGAGCGTTTTCATCGGTAACGACCGGGATGTACTCGACCGAAATGGGAACGGGTTGAGAGAGCTTGACAAAAACCTGATTCGACCCGGTGAGAATCGTTTTCATTTTTTCGGCATAAGGGCTGCCGTCGTCCGTCAGAAGCCTTTCGGCAAGCTCGATGGCTTTATCGACGCGGATGCAGCCATGGGAGAAGTCCCTTCGCGTCCTTGCGAAAAGATATTTCGTGGGAGTGTCGTGCAAGTAGACGTCGTAAGGATTGGGAAACTCGAATTTCACGCGGCCGAGCGCGTTCTTGGGCCCGGGGCTCTGGAAAAGCCGATGCTCACCCCACGGATGTTGCGATTGCATGGCCACATAACCATGTTTGGTAAACCACTCCGGGTCGGACTTGGCCTCTGCGTTCAACTCCAATCGGATGCGGTCCGAGACATACCAGCGCGGATTGAGGATTATCTGTTCTATGGAGCTGGAAAGGGTTGGAGTTTGGTTCTCTCCAACCATCTTGCCCCGAAACTTGACCTTCTTTCCTGTTGCCCTGCCGACCACGATTCTGTGTGATTCCTGGAATTGTCCGTCCCTGTAATACACCAGCAGGAATTGAGGTATATTTATGCGAATAAAGCGGCTGTGTATGCGCGAAGGGCTTTGCCGAACGGCCTTCATGGCCAGGGCAATCATCTGTGCCTTTGATTCGAATGAGGTGTTCAGCCACTGCGAGGTCTGCCGGCCGACTGTTCCGTCCTGTTCGATCAGGTGCGCGGTCTGAAAATCTTTTACGGCTTGCTCGGTCTGGTTGTCGAAAACACCGGTGATGTTTTCAGAGTAAAAACCTTCCTGCTGGAGTCTTTTCTGCAGGTTGCGGATGTGATCTCCCGACTCACCGCGACGCACCTTGGACGAAATGCCGACATATTGCGGTTTCACTTGGGCGGCAAGCTTTTTGTATCTTCCGTAAGCCGAGATAAGCGCATCGTAGTTGAACGTCTTCGGTTCAATTTCCTTCAGGAACACGGCCATCGGTATTTCACCCGTGCAAGCCTTCAGGATTTCCTCTTCCTGCAAAAAGGGATTCATTTCCCTGGCGAACAGAAAAAATGCGGTGGCAAGCCGGATATCCGTTTCGCTGGCGGCCCGGAAAGTTTGATCGTATATTTTCAGCAGCCCGCCCGGTTCCGTTGTTTCCCCCGACCACCCTGGCGGTTTGATTTCGGTTGGACCGGCCGGTTGTGAGGGCGGCTTTCCCGCCGAAAGGGACTCCGCCTTGAGATCTATTGGCGCCGGATCAGCCTTCTTCAGGGCAGATCGGCTTTGACTAAGCTTCTCGATGCTTTGGGACAGCTCATCGAGCTTGAACGGACCAGGGTCGATGGCCTGGTTTTCGAGACCGCGGAGCTGTTCCAGTACAAGCATTGCTCCAGGGTTTAACTCAAACTGAGAGTCGACAAAAATGGGTCTCCAGTCGTTCTGTTGATAGGCCTGGCTGATTGTGTCGGGGTTGGGGCTGCCCAGGTTGTCCATGGGCATAGCATCCCAGATGTAGCTGCGCCACAGCGTGGACCCGACCTCGGTTTGTGAAGCCGCGGTTTTGTGGTCCACTGATTGGCAGTCGCCGGCAGTTCCTGCTTCTGTTGGGCGCTGTTGGGCCTGACAGGGAAGGACCGAAAGCAGAACGAGCGCTCCAAAAATGGGAAAGCGCCAGGATCGATGGAAAAAGTCCTTAAGATTCATTTTTTCCTTTTTCTCAAGAATGGATCGTTGGCGTTAAGTTCATCAAACAGTCGAATCTGTTCGGCGATGCTGATCTTGGAGCAGCTTTTACCCGTCTTGGCGCTTCGGCAGCAACGGCAACGGGAATCGCTGCAAAACTGGCAAAAATCACAGTCCTTACAGGCGAACTTTTTCGCAGAAGCCGGACCGGTCTTTGGTTGTTCCAGACCGGGTTTGGCATTATGATCGCTTTCCATCTAAGAAAATCCATGGTCTTCCTGGCAGACCGCGCAAAGATCCATCACGTCTCATCCTGGAGTCCCCCCTGGGATGGAGCGCAGCCTTAAGAACCGGAAGTCTTTGCCGTACCGGTTTGCTGAAAAGGACTTTTCTATATATCAAAATCATGCTATTGGCAATCGGCATGCGTAACTGGCAGACGGAAAGCGCATTGGAACGCGATGAATTCTTCATGGGCCTAGCATTCGCGGAGGCCGAAAAGGGTTGTGCGCAAGCCGAGGTTCCGGTCGGCGCAGTGCTCGTGGGCGCAGATGGACAAGTCCTCTCAAGGGAACATAACCGGCCGATCTCGTCGAACGATCCGACTGGACACGCCGAAATCCTGGCGATCAGAAGCGCCTCTGCCAGAGTCGGCAACTACAGGTTGCCTGAGACTACTTTGTATGTCACTCTTGAGCCTTGCGTGATGTGTGTCGGAGCGATGGTCCATGCAAGGGTGAAGCGGCTGGTGTTCGGTGCGCCCGACCCGCGAAGCGGGGCGGCAGGCAGCGTGCTGGATCTTACCGGCGCCTCATGCTTTAACCATCGGATAGATGTAACCGGAGGGGTGCTGGCCGGGCGCTGCGCCGAAATTTTGCGCGCCTTTTTTGAGCAGCGCCGGGGTTGAACCGGCGCTGCCTTTTTCCCGGGTCGTTTTCAGTTGCGAATCCGGAATGATTATTGTTCAATTTCCGGAATCTCAAGAGCGGAATTCTAAAATTCTTGTTCTTGATAGGGTTGCGGCAGAAGGCCTGAAAGCGGAGAGGTACCGAAGTGGCCGTACCGGGCTCGACTCGAAATCGAGTTGTCCTGTGAAGAGCAGGGCACGTGGGTTCGAATCCCACCCTCTCCGCCACTTTTGCTAAAGACCGTTCATGGATGAAAACGGACTGGAGGTTTCCCGTATTTTCGGCTAAGAAACTATCTCTTGTAAGATGGACCAGCAACTTAATGCTGTTAGCGGAGAGATGTCCGAGAGGCTGAAGGAGCACGACTGGAAATCGTGTGTACGCCCAAAAGGTGTATCGAGGGTTCGAATCCCTCTCTCTCCGCCACTTTTCCAGCCCCGGCAGGCGACTGCCGAGAGCCGGCCCGACAATCACCTATGTCCTATCTTGTCATTGCCCGAAAATGGCGGCCTCAGACTTTCGAAGAGGTGGTCGGCCAGCCGCATGCGACACGGACTCTCCAGAACGCAATCCGGCTTAACCGCATAGCCCACTCCTATCTTTTTACGGGAGCCCGCGGAGTGGGAAAGACTTCAGTTGCGCGAATTCTGGCCAAGGCCGTCAATTGTGAAAAAGGGCCTTCGCCCACTCCGTGCAACCAGTGTTCGAGCTGCCGGGAGATTTCCCATGGGAACTCGGTGGACGTTATCGAGATCGACGGCGCGTCCAACCGGGGGATCGACAGCATACGCGAACTCCGGGAAACAGCGCGCTACAGGCCTGCCAAGGCGCTGTACAAAATCTATATAATCGACGAAGTCCACATGCTGACGGCGGAAGCCTTCAACGCACTGCTGAAGACCTTGGAAGAGCCCCCTCCTCACGTCATCTTCATCTTCGCCACCACCGAACCTCATAAAATCCCGGCCACCATTCTGAGCCGGTGTCAGAGGTTCGATTTCAGGCGCCTGAGCCTCGAGCAAATTGTGGAACATCTTAGAAAGATTACCAATCAGGAAGGGGCCGGTTTCTCGGATGGCGTCCTTTACGCCATAGCGCGGGAGGCGGACGGGAGCATGAGAGATTCGCAGAGTCTGCTCGAACAACTCCTGGCTTTCAGCGGCGATGGCCTTCCCGATGTGGAAATCTTGGATATACTCGGAGTAATCGACAGGCAAAGCATATTGAAGGCCGGAGCAGCGATCCTTTCCGGAAATGCGGTGGCCTGTCTCGAACTGGTCGAGGACATCTACCGGCGGGGAATTGACAGCAGGCAATTCTGCCGGCATTTGTGCGACCATTTTAGAAATCTGCTTTTTATCACGGTCTCCGGGAGTGAGTTGCGGGTAGATTTGCCCGAAGATGAAAAAAAGATATTGATGGACCAGACGGCTGGAACAACCGCCGAGTCTCTCCATGTTTATTTCCAGATGCTGCTCAGGGGAGAAGAGGAGATCCGTCGGTCGAGCATGCCCAAGATCGCTCTGGAAATGCTTCTGCTGCGCATGGCCCAACTGCCCAGGCTCGAATCTGTAGATGTCCTGCTCGACCGGATCTCAAAGCTCGAACTCTACTTTGAGGGCGAGCACAAAGGGTCCCGGTCCGGTCATTCCAGGCCGGAAAGAAAGGCCTCCACTGCGCCGCCAGAGCCCCAAGCCGGGGATGAGCCGGGCTTTAGAGCAGCGCTCGGCGTGGCGCCCCAATCCGGCCTCAATTCGGATTTGAAACCGTCCTCGGTAAGCCCATCCGACCTCTCAGGGTGTCTTGAACCGTCCCCCGAGCCAATTTCTCCTGCAAAAATCGAGCTTCCCGGTGGTCCGGCGGTCTCTCAGACCGTGCCCGCGGCCGGCGCGGCGGAAGCCGTCAAAGGGTGGCAGGGGTTCGTAGCATTTCTCGAAAGCCATAACCCGATCCTATGGGCCAAAGCATCACACTGCACCGTCAAAGCCTCCGGGGAATCGATTGAAATAAAAGTGCCCGAGATGTACGAAAAGAGCGCAAACAATCCGGAGTTCATCCGCGATCTCGAGGATGCCTCCATGGCTTTCTTTGGCGTTCGGCTGCAATGGGTTATAATGAATAAATCGTCGAAGGCTCGCGAAGATCGGGCAATCCGGGGAACCACAAAGAGCCTTAAGTCTTCGAACGCCAGGCAGATCGCCGGTCACACCGCCGTTCAGCAGGCAATTGAGATACTGGGGGCTGAACTCATCGAAGTGAAACCGTTAGAAGGGTCTGCGCCGGAACCAGGCAGTGGAAGAAAGAAAATTGAATAGATCGCAGGTTTAATTGCAAAATGGAGGATGAAAGATGGCGAAGGGATTCAACCCGCTCCAGCAGGTCAAGGTGCTGCAGGAGAAGATGGCCAAAATGCAGGAAGATCTTGCATCCAAGACAGTGGAGGCGAGCGCGGGGGGAGGCATGGTGACTGTCGTCGTCAACGGCAGGCAGGAAGTCCTCAGCGTGAAGATAGACCGCCAGGTTGTTGATCCTGAAGATATCGAAATGTTGCAGGACCTTGTTGTCGCGGCAGTAAACGACGGCCTCAGAAGAGCCCAGGAAATGGCGGCCGCCGAGATGGGAAAGCTTGCCGGCGGGCTCAATATTCCCGGTCTGAACATACCGGGGCTTTTTTGACGGTAAATGGACGCCTATCCACCTATTTTAAAAAATCTCATCCGCAAGTTGAGCAGGCTTCCGGGGCTGGGGGAAAAGAGCGCCACCCGGATCGCCATGTATCTTCTCAAAGCCTCCGGTGAAGAAACCGACTCGCTTGCTGAAAATATCCGGCAGCTTCGCGGAAATATTCGGACCTGCTCCATTTGCTTTCATTTTACCGATGAGACGGTTTGTGCCATTTGCGGCGACCCGGCGCGAAATACCGGAGAAGTCTGCATCGTGGAAAGCACGGCGGATCTTCTGGCAATCGAGCAATCCGGCGCTTTCAAAGGTCGTTATCACGTGCTTCAGGGCGTACTGGCCCCCCTGGACGGCGTTGGACCCGAACAGATCCGCCTCAAGGAACTCTTCGCCCGTTTCGATACCGAAAAGATTAATGAAGTTATCATTGCCACCAACCCGAGCAGCGAGGGGGAGGCAACCGCTCACTACCTCCTCCAGATTCTCAAAGACCGCCCGGTGCGGGTTACCCGGATAGCTTACGGCATACCGATGGGCGGTGACCTCAAATACACCGACCGCATAACCCTCGAAAGGGCCATGAAGGGCAGACAGGCTTTTTGAATGTGTCTGGCGGACAGGCATATCGAGGCGCCCGGCCGAGGCCGAATAAGTCTGAGATGGCTGGTTGGGCTGCAGCCGGCCTCTTCCCCCAATTTGGGTCGAATCAGGCGTTTGATTTGTGCCTAAATGCACATGCACTATAGGTTTGACTGGAAGTCTTAAGGCGTGGAATTGAAGTTTGGAGCCGGGCTTTTGAAAATACGAAAGACTAAAAAATCCTTGACTTTTTTTTCACAAAGCGTGATAAATAAACGCTTAGGTGATACATGGAGTTGTTCGCCGTAGCTTGCTCAATGTTGAAGGGCTTCCTGAGGTGAGCGCTATTTGACCTGCAACGTTACTGTGGAGAAAAATTATGGTTGAAATTCGATTTCATGGACGCGGAGGCCAGGGGGCAGTTACATCTGCCGAACTGACGGCCCTGGCAGCAATCGGAGAAGGGAAGTATGCTCAGGCATTCCCAAGCTTCGGCCCGGAGCGACGTGGCGCCCCGGTTATGTCGTTCGTTCGGGTGAGCGAGACCCCGATAGTTACTCGGGCGAAGGTGTATGAACCCAACATCGTCATCGTTCTGGACCCCACGCTTCTCAAGCTCGTCAATGTCGAAGCGGGACTGCAAAAAGGCGGGGTTGTAATTGTAAATACCTCTAAGAGTGCGGAACAGATCCGTAAAGAAGTTGGCATTAAGGCCAAGCTCGCCACGGTGGACGCTTCCAAGATTGCCATGGACACCATGCGGGTCCCCATCACCAACACTACCATGTTGGGTGCTCTTGTAAAAGCTACAGGAGTTGTTCAATTGAGCGCTTTGGATGAGCCGATCAAGCATCGTTTTGGACCCATCGCCCAAAAGAACATCAACGCATGTACCCGCGCTTTCGAAGAAACTAAGGTAGTGGAGGGATAACAGTGGCTAAAGAGACCGGAATTCAAAGTTGGAAAGATTTAAAATTCGGGATCCTAATTACCACTCCGGGCAACGCGTCAGAGCTGAAAACCGGAGACTGGCGGTCCATGCGGCCGGAAACGGATCGTGAGAAATGCACCAAGTGCGGACAGTGCTATATTTTCTGTCCGGATATGGTTTACAGCAAGGACGCCGAGGGCTACTTCCCGCAAAATTACTACTGGTGCAAAGGCTGTGGTATCTGCGCCAAGGAATGCCCCGTTGATGCCATTACGATGATTCAGGAGGTCGACTAACATGTCCAAACCTATTGGTATTGAAGTATCTATTGCTGTTGCCGAAGCGGTAGGACTGTGTGACGTCGACGTTGTTGCGGCTTATCCGATCACCCCTCAGACGCACATTGTCGAACACCTTTCCGAACTCGTAGCCGACGGCCACCTGAATGCCGAGTTCGTTCCCGTCGAATCCGAACACAGCGCCATGAGCGCCTGCATCGGTTCTTCGGCCGCCGGAGCGCGTACCTTTACCTCAACCTGTTCCCAGGGCTACGCCCTCATGTCGGAGCTTTGCTATATTGCCTCGGCCCTGCGTCTTCCGATCGTAATGGCCGTCGCAAACCGCGCATTGAGCGCGCCGATCAATATCTGGAACGACCATGCCGACCTGATGTATGCGAGGGATACCGGCTGGATTCAACTTGTTTCGGAAAACGGGCAGGAAGCCGTCGATATGTCCGTTCTGGCTTTCCGCATCGGTGAAGACAAAAGGGTGGCCATGCCCGTACAGGTCAACCTGGACGGCTTTACGATGAGCCACGTGGTCGAGCCGATCGAGATCCCGGATAAAGAAGCGGTCATGAAGTTCCTGCCGTCCTATAAGCCTACGTACCGCCTCGACCCCGCCAATCCTATGACTTTTGGCGCGGTAGGCATGCCGGACATTTACACTGAAGCCCGCATGGCCCAGGATCAGGCGCTCAAGGCGACAAAGCCGGTGATCCAGGAAATCTTCAACGATTTCGCCAAGCAATTCGGACGTCAGTACAAGCTGATCGAGAGCTACAAGACCGAAGGCGCCGAAACCATTATCGTTGCGATAGGCAGTATTGCTCAGACCGCCATGACCGCAATCGATGCGATGCGCGCAAAAGGCAAGAAGGTCGGAATCGTGCGCATCCGTGTTTTCAGGCCTTTCCCTGCCGCCGAGCTTTTCGAGGCGATCAAGGGTGCAAAGAATCTGGTCCTCCTCGACAGGGTCACCTCCTTTGCCGGTGGAGAAATATCCGGACCCGTTGCCCTCGAAGTCAAGTCCATCCTGTTCGACAAGAAAGTCTCCCCGAAGGTGGGGAACTTCCTGGTTGGCCTTGGAGGCCGCGATGTGACGGAACAGAACTTCGAGGAAATGGTCGAAAGAGTGGCCTCCGCGAAAAACGGTGACCTTCCTGCCTACGAATTCATCAATGTGAGGGAATAAATGGGAATCGCATCTGACGCTCTGAAGAATTTCAAGGGGTTTAACCTCAAGAATTTGCCTGAGGTGGAACCTGTGTCACCCGGTCATCGCGCGTGCCAGGGTTGCGGAGAGGTACTGGCTTTGCGGCAGGCGATGAAAGCAATCGGAACCAACGCTGTTGTCTGCAGTGCTACCGGGTGTATGGAAATTATCACGTCTCCTTATCCGCAGACCGCATGGCGGGTGCCCTGGATTCACGTGGCATTTGAAAATGCAGCCGCTGTGGCAAGCGGCGCGGAAGCGGCTTACAAATCGATGAACCGCAAGGGCATAATCAACCAGCCCGGCGTAACTTTCATCGGTTACGGCGGTGACGGCGCCACTGCCGACATCGGCATGCAGGCCCTGTCCGGCGCTATGGAGCGCGGCCACAACATGATCTATTTCTGCTTCGATAACGAAGCGTACATGAACACGGGTATTCAGCGTTCTTCTTCGACCCCTTTCGGGGCCTCGACGACTACGTCTCCAGCCGGTTCGCAAAGCTCCGGCCAGTCGACCTGGAAGAAGAACATGTCTGAAATAGCCGTCGCCCACGGCGCGCCTTATGTTGCCACCGCGACCCCGGCTTACCCGATGGACCTTATGAATAAAGTGAAGAAGGCTTCGCTCGTTCCCGGCTTCGCTTATATCCACATCTACTCTCCATGCCCCACCGGATGGCGGTGCGGGATTGACGAGGGCATCGAAGTGGCAAGGCTGGCCGTGCAGTCAAAAGTCTTCCCGCTCTATGAAGTGATCGACGGCGAGTACCATCTGTCGCGCAAGGTGGCGAAGCCGAAGCCGATTACCGAATACTTCAAACCGCAGCGCCGCTTCCGCCATCTGACTGACTCCGAAGTACAGTACATTCAGGACAAGGTGGACGCTGATTATGAAAAGCTGCTCAAGAAGTGCGTAACGGAAGAAAAGAAGAAAGAAAAAGAATAGTCAGGGTTCCGCATAAATCTGCGGGAAACAGTTGACTTGCTTCCCGCCGGATTAAAGAAGAGCCTTAGGCATGTGTAAAAAAGGCGCATGGGCTTTGAAAAAAGCCCAGGCGCCTTTTTGCTTTTCGGGGGGATTGATTGAGGGTTTCCGGTTGCTGTTACTAAAAACTAGCCAAAGATATTTGAAATTCTGGAGCGAGGAGCAGGGAGAAAGACGGACGCGGGGATAGGGGGACACGGGGACGCGGAGAGAGAAGCTGGGAACAGGGACGCTTTTCTCTGTGGTCTGTGTTGA
>Ga0326728_10006353_pt1 | contig 31925 bp, 24 predicted proteins | sample MB3enrmetagenome_FD_207602 | JGI IMG/M metagenome (GOLD analysis project Ga0326728, IMG submission 207602) | Lab enriched peat soil microbial communities from McLean, Ithaca, NY, United States - MB31MN | ecosystem: Environmental > Terrestrial > Soil > Wetlands > Peat | place: USA: New York... | reverse complement strand
TGCACTCCGGAGTGACCACGGAATTTCTGATGAACGATCTGCGCGGGCGCGGCGCGGCCTCGGTCAAGCTGGCCACGCTGCTCGATCGCCAGTCCGCGCGCCGCGTGCCGCTCCAGCCCGACTATTTCGGCTTTCTCGTGGATGACGCCTTCCTCTGCGGCTATGGCTTGGGCAACCCGGAGCAGCTAGGACGAAATCTGCCGTATTTGGCGGCGACAATGTAGAGCTACGAGCTGCGAGACTAGGTTGCTCGCAGCTCGCAGCCCGAAGCTCGTAGCTTGTCCCCGTGACCTTTGTCACTTCCTTCGGTTTCCCCGTTTTCCGTGGAAAAGGACTAAAATTGAAAGACGGTCTTTCACCAGTCGAATTTCCGCCTCTGGCATCTAATGATGAGTTGAAGAGGTGGATTCTTTCTTATGGGGGAATGGGTCTGCATTTCGAGGAGTTTTAAGTGAATTCTACGGTCAAGACGTTTCTTATCTGGGCGGCCATCCTGGTCTCGGGCTTCCTGCTCTACCAGGCGCTGAAAACCGGCGCCAGTGCCCAGAAGGAAAAAGAGCTCAATTTTTCCGAATTCCTGTCCTACGTGGACCAGGGAAGCATCCACGACGTGACCTTCACCGGCCAGGAAGCGAAGGGCACGCTCAAAAATCCCGACGGCCCATTTCGTACGACCGTGCCGCCGGGGAGCTATCCGGAACTGTACAACAAGTTGACGGACAAAAAAGTCCCATACGGCTTCAAGGACATCAGCAACGGCACTTGGCCGAGCTGGATTCTGAATCTATTGCCGCTCGTGCTCTTGGGCGCGCTCTGGTTCTTCATGATCCGCCAGATGCAGACCGGCGGAAACAAGGCGCTATCGTTCGGCAAGAGCCGCGCCCGCCTGCTCTCCATGCAGCAGAAAAAAATCACCTTCAAAGACGTGGCTGGCGTGGATGAGGCCAAGGAAGAACTGCGCGAAATTATCGAGTTTCTGCGCGAGGCCCAAAAATTCCAAAAACTTGGCGGGCGCATTCCCAAGGGCGTGCTCCTGGTTGGCCCTCCAGGAACAGGCAAGACCCTGCTGGCGCGCGCCGTTGCGGGCGAAGCCAATGTTCCCTTCTTCTCCATCTCCGGCTCCGACTTCGTGGAAATGTTCGTCGGCGTGGGCGCGAGCCGCGTGCGCGACCTCTTCGAGCAGGGCAAGAAAAACGCTCCCTGCATCATCTTTATCGACGAAATCGACGCCGTCGGGCGTCATCGCGGCGCGGGTCTCGGCGGTGGACACGATGAGCGCGAGCAGACTCTGAACCAACTCCTCGTCGAAATGGACGGCTTCGAATCGAACGATGGCGTGATCCTCATGGCCGCCACCAACCGTCCCGATGTGCTCGATCCCGCGCTTCTGCGCCCCGGCCGTTTCGACCGGCGCGTCGTGGTCAATCGTCCCGACGTTCGCGGACGCGAAGAAATCCTGCGCGTCCACACCCGCAAAATTCCTCTCGCCGACGATGTGGAACTGAACGTCCTCGCCCGCGGCACGCCCGGATTCTCCGGCGCCGACCTGGCCAACATGGTGAATGAAGCGGCCCTGGCCGCTGCTCGCCAGAACCGCAAGGCCGTGCTCATGTACGACTTTGAAGTGGCGAAAGACAAAGTGCTCATGGGCGTCGAGCGCAAGTCGCTTCTGCTTTCCGACGAAGAAAAAAAGAACACCGCCTATCACGAGGCCGGACACGCGCTGGTGGCGGCCATGCTGCCGCACTCCGATCCCGTGCACAAAGTCACCATCATTCCGCGCGGCATGGCGCTCGGCTTGACCATGCAGTTGCCCACCGACGATCGCCACAACTATTACAAAAACTATCTCGACACCCAGATCGCCATCCTCATGGGCGGCCGCATTGCCGAAGAACTGTTCCTCAACTGTATGTCGACCGGCGCCGGCAACGACATCGAACGGGCCACCGAACTGGCGCGCAAAATGGTTTGCGAGTGGGGCATGAGCGACCTGGGGCCTGTGACCTTCGGCAAAAAAGAAGAGCAGATTTTTCTGGGACGCGAAATCTCGCGACACCGCGACTACAGCGAAGCTACCGCCATCCAGATCGACGAAGAAGTCCGCAAGGTGGTGAGCACCGGGTACGCGTCGGCCAAGCGGATACTTTCCGAGAACCGCGAGACCCTCGTCCGCATCGCGAAGGCGCTGATCGAACGCGAAGTGCTCGACGCTTCCGAAATCAAGCTGCTGGTCGATGGGCAGGACCTCCCGCCCATCAAGCCGCTCCCGGCCAAGCCCGACGACGGCGTGCAGCAGGTGATCAAGCCGGAACGCGCTCCCGCCACCGGCGGCGAGCGGCCAGCGACGGCGTAAGACGCAAAGAAGATCTCCAGTATTCCACCACTGCGGGATCCAACCCTCGGCGCGCTTTGTCGAGGGTTGGATCCCGGCAACTCGCCTTACACTTACTCTCCGGAGATTGCTATCCGTCCGCCCTAAAACTTATATCCGAAGCCGATCGAGATAATCGGATACTCCTTGAACAACTTCATGTCGCTGTTGAGCTTGTTTTGCTCCGCGAAAACATTGGCCTGTAAAGAGGAGCCAGATATACAGCCAGTGTCAGGACCAGAAATATTAGTGCATAGCTCCGCGGGCAGATTCAAAGTCGCTTTCGGCGGGCCCTGGAAGGCCACGCCGATTTCGAACGGAACGCTGAAGTGCTTGCTTCTTCTGCGGGGAACGAGATTGCCAAAGCCCAGAGTAACCGTAGGGGAAACGCTGTCAAAATCGATCTTTCCGGTGCCCGTAATCGGCGCCGGGTAGTTAGGGCTGTAGTACGTCGTCCCATTCAACTTGAAACTTTCCGTCGAGATCGTTGCCGTCAGCGGGTCGCCGATATAGGCGAGCATGCCGGCGCTGACGTGAAAACTCCCCGCAAAGGGAAAAAGGTCGTAATGCGCCTCGACGGTCTTGAAGTTGAGCTGTCCGCCGTAGGTATTGGTGTCATTGTGGAAGGTGCGGCTGTATTGCATCATATTGAAACCGGCACGAAAGTTCGTGTGGTGGGTGACCCGGGCCGCCGCCTCAATGCCGGCCCCCAGCATGGACATTTTGACGCCCACGCCGATCCTCCCGGCCTGCTCGGGACGCGCGCTGGGCTTTACCGCTGGCGCGGCCTTTGTTTCCGTTGCCGCTGCTTGCGCCGGAGCCTTTGCCGCGGCCGCTGTTGACGTTGTATTGGACGAATCGGGGGGGGGCGTCGATTGACCATATCCGCTCATACCGATCGCCAGGAACAGACCGCACACTAATACCACCTTTCGACTTCTAGTTTTCCGCATATAGCCTCCGAAGAAAGTTATTTTCCCGCTTGCTGGCGAGCCATGCGGACGCAATCCGTCCTTATGTCGCAAATTGTTGCTGCAAAAATCACGGGTCGCTGCATCTTGCCAGACAGCGGGGGGAGATTCATCTTAACGTAATGGCAGCAGCTAATAAAATTAGCATAAAACGTGTTCCCTGGAAAACAAGCGTCGAGCAAAGCCTCACCCGCCGCCTTTCCCGTGCGATACTTGTGGCGTTATGGATCTGACTCTCAATTCCAGAGTCGCTCTCATTACCGGCGGTTCGCGCGGCATAGGCGCGGCGGCGGTGCGGATGTTCGTGGCCGCGGGCGCGAAGGTTGTCTTCAATTATCAGGTGGCAAAGGCCCAGGCAGAGGATTTAGCACGCGAATGTGGCGCGGAAAACTGCCGCGCGGTCGAGAGCGATCTTTCGACCACCGAGGCGGCGCGGCAACTGGTAGCGTCGGCGATCTCGGCCTTCGGACGTCTCGACATTCTGGTCGCGAACCACGGCATCTGGCCTCCCGAGGATGCGCCGATTGATCGCATGTCCGATGAACAATGGCATCGCACCCTCGCGGTGAATCTCGACAGCGTGTTTGCGCTCATCAAGCATTCGGTGGGGCAAATGAAGAAGCAGCAGATGAAGGAGCACAGCGGCGGCCACATCGTGCTGGTCAGTTCGACGGCCGGTCAGCGCGGCGAGGCTTTCCACTGCGACTACGCCGCTTCAAAAGGCGCGCTGATCAGCATGGTCAAAGGGCTCTCGACGGAACTGGCGCGCGACCATATTTATGTCAATTGCGTTGCGCCGGGATGGGTGGCAACGGACATGGCGGCGCCGGCGCTGAACGATCCGCCCACGCGTGAAAAAGTTTTTCGCAGCATACCGCTGGGGCGCGTGGCAACGCCGGAAGAAATCGCTGGGCCGATTCTGTTCCTATGCACGCCTTATGCGGGATTTATCACAGGCGAGGTGTTCAACGTAAACGGCGGCGCCGTGCTGGTGGGATAGGAAGTCACCCGTGCGCCCGAGAGCGTTCATCCCATCGCTCTCGCTAGCGCGGTTAATTGAGGTGCAGCTAAAATCAGCTTGACTGCTTCTAACCAAGTATCCATGTATCGCTGGCTTGCCATCTCGCTGCTCTGCGCGCTGGGCTCTGCCCAATCCGGCCCAACGCTTACTCCAACGCCCACTCCCTCCGCGCCTACCGCTGCCCAGCTTGCCATCAATCTGAACGACTCCGACAATGCCCGGCAGGCACGCGCAGTGCTTGATAAGGCCGTCGAGGCGCTCGGTGGTCAACCTTACCTCACCTATGAAAACAGGAGTGAGTCGGGCCGCTACTATCCGCTCTATCACGGGCGTACCAACAGCACCGGCATTGCTTACAACTACTTCGTCGAGTATCCGGACCGGGATCGCTTCGAAGTTCTCCGCTTGAAAGACGTTCATATCATACCGGGGCAAATTGACATCGGCGGCGTCAAGTCCAAGGAGTTCGATGTTGTCCTGATTCACAACGGCGACAAGGGGTACGAGACGACCTACAAGGGAACGGCGGCGCAGGACCGGGAGGAGTTGCAGAACTATCTTCGCCGCCGCCGGCATTCGCTGGAATGGATTTTTCGCAAGTGGATCCGCGATCCCAACGTGGCGCTCTTCTACGATGGCACCGCCGTAGTGGACAGCAAGATCACCGAAGGGGTCACGCTGCTCAACAGCCAGAACGACTCGGTCAGCATTTACCTCGATCAGAACACGCACTTTCCTATCAAGATCAGCTATTCGTGGCGCGATCCCAAGGACAAGCAGAAAAACGTCGAAGACGAGATCTACGACAATTACAAGTTAGTGCAGGGAATTTGGACCGCCCACTCCATTACCCGCTATTACAACGGAGAAACTTCGCAACAGCGCTTCATCGCCACCGCCAGCTACAACCTGCACCTTCCCGATTCGCTGTTCGAAGCGGGGGTCACCTATGACCCGGAAGCACCGCCGAAGAAGCGGTAGATTACCCGCACGACTGGGCCGAGCCCTGGCTTAAATGCCCGAAAAGCGGGCCAAGTTCCTCCCCAGGCACTCCCAAACATCTGTAACTGTCTGAACAAGTTAGCCCTTGCCATGGTGCAACAAGCCACGAAGTGTGGCTTTTTTGCCACATGCGAAAGTTTGGCTGTCGCTGTAAGCTGATACACAGGAAAAGACTTACGCATCCCCCATTGACACACGAGCGAACAATTTGCGCCGCCGTGACCTGCACAGGGGTGGGTCTGCACAGTGGCGCTCCCGTCAGCCTGCGCATTCTGCCCGCGCCTGCGGGAACCGGAATCGTCTTCCACCGCACCGACCTCGACGGCTTCGCGATCGAAGCCAGCGGGCGCAATGTGGCCCGCGTCAGCTATGCCACCAGCCTGATGAAAAAGGGCGTACTCATCTCCACCACCGAGCACCTGCTCTCGGCCTTCACCGGCGTTGGCATCGACAATGCCATCGTCGAGCTGGACAATCTCGAGTTGCCGATCCTCGATGGCAGCGCCCTTCCCTTTGTCGAGATGATTCAGAAGGCCGGCATTCGCCGCCAGCGCAAAGCTCGCACCTATCTCCGCATCGTGCGCGAGATCGAGTTGCGCGAGGGCGATAAATCGATCGCCGTCTATCCCTCCGATGCCTATTCGGTTTCGTATGCCATCAACTTTCCTCACCCGCTCATCGGCAAGCAGAGTTTCCGCGTGCGGCTGACGAACGGCAGTTATCTGCAAGAGATCGCTCCGGCGCGCACGTTCGGATTTGTGCATGAAGCCGAAGCCATGCGGCAGCAGGGACTGATTCGCGGCGCGTCAACCGAGAATGCGATCGTGCTGGACCGCGGCCAAGTGCTGAACCCGCCGTTGCGCTTTCCCGACGAGTTCGTGCGCCACAAAGTTTTGGACCTGATCGGCGACCTGGCGCTGATCGGGAAGCAGATCCTGGGTTCGGTGGTGGCTGATCGCGCGGGCCACGCCATGCACACCGCGCTCGTGTCGCGCATCTTACGCGACCGTTCGTATTGGGAAGAAACCTCGCTGGAAGAGGAACCCGCGCCGCCGCCGCTGGCGACGATGGCCAGTCTTAGCGCCTAGCGTCCTGTCCACTAAGTTTGCGCGCCAATGGCTTTTCCTTTGGTTAAGGATTCAGCGGCAGCCGCGAGCTTCGAGCGAACAGAAGCTTTGGCTTGCTCGAAGCCCGAAACTTTTCGATTCAGCCGGCGACCGGGAGCGCTGGCTTACGGCAGCGTCGCGTAGCCTTGCAGTTGCGCGGGGAGTTCGTTGCGCAAGCGGTCGGTCAGCCATTTTTCAAGCTGATACTGTGCGTTCTGCGGGACCTCGATGAAGCGGGCGCCGGCGCGGCCGGTCCCGTCGGCCCAGGCGATTTGACCTTTCAGTTCGAGGGAAATGTTCACACCGGGAAGCGTGAAGCGAAACTGCGCCTTCGTATCCTTAAGCAACTTGCCGGCGGTGTGGATGGCCATACCTCCCTCGCTGAGGTTGGTCACCGTCGCGGTCATTTCCTGGCTGTTGGCAAGGGCGATTCGCACAGGCGTCTCCGCCGGGTGGCGGAAGTACCGGCGCCGTTCCCGAATCATGACACTGAGGGCCGCATTAAAACAGCGCGAGGCGTGTAGCAGCGTAAGCGGTTTTTGCAGAACGAAGTTGGCTCCAGACTGGAACGCCGCCTGTGTGGTCGTCTTCCCATTCACCACAGCAAACGATACGGAACTGGCATTACTTTGCGTCTGACGCAGGGCCTGCAGCAGATCAAAACCGTCCTGGATGTCGTCGCAGTCGATGATGACGCCATCGAACTTGCGTTTCGCCATCAGGTCGTTGCCCGACTGGAATTCCGCGCAAACTTCGAGATTGATCGAGACGTTCTCCAGTGTCGGACGCAGTACGTCGACCAAATTCGCGTCCGGACTGATGAGAAGAGATTCCAGATTCATGGTAGTTCGATCCTAGCGGTACCCGGGAGGTTAAGAAAGTAACCGAGGTATCAGGCAAAGAGGAATAGTCTGTCACAGTGAAAAATTTACCGCATAGGTTGCCGTCGTCGAGAGCCAATCCACCGGTTGTGATCCAGGCAAATCGTGGTTCGAAACCTAGGAGGTTGCGGAAAAAGTCAAACTTCGATGCCCAGCTCCTAAAGGGGCGATTGATTTCGAAGGACTTGTGGTATCGCTAAAGCGATACCCTGATACGAAACCAGAGTTTTTCCGCAACCTGCAAGGAAACTAAAGAATGACTCCGTTCTCGTCGGTTTTTGCTGGATTCTCGCGCCGTTCCCCGCGAAACTAGCTGCATGGGTGAAACCGCTTATCTGTCATTGGGATCGAACCTGGGAGATCGCGCGGCCAATCTGTCCGCGGCGGTCGCACGAATGGACGTAGCGGGTCGCCTGCTCGTAGTCTCCTCATTCTATGAGACCCAGCCCGTCGAGGTCCCGAACCAGCCCTGGTTTCTGAACTGCGTGGCCGCGATGGAAACCGATAAGACGCCGCGAGAGCTGCTCCAGCTTGCGTTGCAGGTCGAAGCAGGCATGGGACGTTTCCGCGTGCGCGCCAAAGGCGCCCGCAACATCGATATCGACTTGTTGTTGTTGGGCAATTGCATCGTGCATGAGCCAGACTTGAAGGTCCCGCATCCGGCCATGCACCTGCGGCGCTTTGTCCTCGAACCCCTGGTCGAAATCGCTCCCGATGCACGCCATCCCGTACTGGGGAAGACTGCGCGAGAACTGCTGGCGGCGTTGCCAGAAGGGCAGGTGGTGCGGCGGCTCTGAAACGGTCCTACGGAATCACAATACGGTTGCCCGCCTCATCCGGCCCAGCGATCAGCGATTGCTTCTCCGGAAACTGCGCCAAGAGGAAATCGACGAACGCTCGCGACTTCGGCCTGCCCGAGGTGCGTACCAGGCCCAGTTGCAAGAGGAATACCAGCACCTTCAGAATGTCGGAATCGCGCAGCCGCGTCAGTCCGAGGTGATTCTGTTCTTCCTCGCGAAATTCCCGCACCATGCTCTCGACTTCACGCGCGATCGCTTGGTGCGCCAAGTTCGCCATCGGCGGCTCGTAAATAAGATTCGAGTTCACCAGTGTTTGATAGCTCTTCGCCAGAGAACTCAAGGCCGCGATCAGATCGCGGTCCATCAGCGAGCGTTCGGCGAGGGCGCTTTTCACCAGCGCGAAGCCGAGTCCGAGAATCAGCTCCTGGTGTTGGTAGAGAAACTGCTCGTCAATCTCCACTTCGGGCATTGCGATCTCGTCATCGCTCGGCCCTTCATTACTATTACGCGCTTGGAGCGGACGCTCTTTGGCATGTTCGCGTGCCTGCTGCCGTGCCTGCAAAAGATAAGGGCATTCGCTGGGGCAGTCGAGCGTAACTTCGCGCTGTTCGCCGCAGCACTGCGGGCAGATTTTCCCGTGCACCGCCGGGCAAAACCGCTTTTCTTTTCGTTCTTCACAAATCGCACAACTCAAGGGCATTTCCTCGCCATCGATTATTTCACGGAAAAACGGAGTTCCACCGCCGAGACGCCGAGAGCGCCAAGAAAACCGCTCTATTCTCTTGCTCTTGTCCTTTAGCGAAAGCCAAAGGCTCGAAGCCAACAACGATTTTCTCCGCGTCCTCGGCGTCTCGGCGGTGGAACTTTCTTCGCCAAGCGGATAAGCCCCGCTAATCGAAGCTATAACCGATTCCTATTTGCGCGCTTGCCCCCCGGCGCGATAGCCTATCTTGTCATCCCCCAGTAAGTTCAATTTGATTTCCGGGCAGCGCCCGAACAAGGAGAGCCATGTCAACTGAACTGCGGAACTTTCTCGCGATCCCTTACGACGAACTGGAAGAGATGAACCTCAAGGCGAAGCAACAGCGCCTCGACCGAGTGGACCCTCACAAAATTCAGGAAGAACGCCTCAAGTACCTCGCCGACGAACCCCGCATCAAGGCTGTTACCGTGATGTTCAGCGACCTCGAAGGCCGTCTGCACATGCTCGATTACGACAAAAAGTTTCTGCTGAAGAACTACGAAAACCTCACCTTCGACGGTTCCTCGATCCGCGGCTTCACCGCGCAGCGTGAAAGCGACCTCCGGTTGGGCATCGACTGGAGCGCCTTCTACTGGGGTCCGGCCGATGTCTTCGGTCCCGGCAAGGTGCTGGTCTTCGGCGATGTCATCGACAAGGGTGGCGAACAGTACGTGGGCGACCTGCGCGGCGTCCTCAAGGTGTTCGCCGAGTCCATGCACAAAAAGCACGGCTATACCTTGAACGCGGCCAACGAAATCGAAGGCTTCCTGTTTCAGGGGATGGACGCCGAGCGCACTTATCACGAGACCTTCAAGTTTGAGTACGTGAACCTGGGCGGCTATTACCATTCGCTGCCGAGCGATCCGCTGCGCAACTTCATCGATACGACCGCGGAAGTGCAGCGGGCCATGGGTTTCCAGAACGAAAAGGACCACCCCGAGGTCGCGCCTTCGCAATTTGAGATCAACTACAGCTACGCCGAAGTAGTGGCCGCCGCCGACCACATCCAGCTCTACAAGCTGATCTGCCGCCAGGTTGCGCGCAACATGGGTTACACCGCATGTTTCCTGCCCAAGCCCGTGGTCGGGGTCAACGGCAGCGGCATGCACACCAATGTTTCCATCAGTAAGAACGGCAAAAACCTTTTCTGGGACCCCAAGGGCGAAGAGAACCTCAGCAAGCTGGGATACGAGTTCATGGACCGCGTACTCACCCACGGCAACGACCTCTGCCTGGTGTTCAATTCCAGCGTCAACGCTTACCGCCGTCTCGATCCGCACTTCGAGGCGCCCAACCAGCTCCGGGCCTCGGCCGTGGACCGCGGCGCCATGGTCCGCATCCCCATCGGCAACGCCCGCAGCATGAGGACCGAAGTGCGCGCCGTCGCTCCCGACGCCAATCCCTACCTCGTCATGTACTCCATTTTCCGGACCGGAATCGAAGGCGAAACGGCCAAGATCAAGAACCTCCGCGAGGCCAAACGCTACCTGCCCGACAACATCTACACCGCCATCGACAACTTCCGCGAAGCCGAATGGACAACCAAGCTTCTCGGAGCGGACGTCAAGTCCCGCTACGCCGATCTCAAACAGGCATCGGCCGACCGCTGCCCGCGCCTGCTCGGCACGCAAATCAAGACCGCCGAAATCCAATTCCACCACGAGGTCTACAACCAGTACCTTTGGAATCAGTTCTAGAAAAGTGTGGCGCGGACACTCTTGTCCGCGCGCGTTCGTGCGGGAAATCTCGTGTGGGGACGGGGCCCTGCCCCGTCCTTGCCGAGCGCAACTCGGCCCTTTCCCCGCTCCGAAGTCACATTCCCGCCCTGGCCCTTTCGGCGACTGTAACTCTCGCCTTCAACTTGCGATAATTGTTGTATCCGATGGAACTCACATTTTTTGACGGCCGCTGGCTGCCCAAGTCGATTCTTTGCCTGCGCGATTACAGCCTCAACAAATTCCTGCGCGATTTGGTCGCCGGAATCACCGTAGGTCTCGTAGCTCTGCCCCTAGCCATGGCCTTTGCCATCGCTTCCGGTCTGACGCCCCAAGCCGGAATTTACTGCGCCGTGGTCACCGGCTTTCTTATCTCCGCGCTCGGCGGATCGACCACCCAGATCGGCGGCCCCACCGGCGCCTTCGTCGTCGTCATCTCCGGCATCGTCGCCCTTCATGGCGTCGATGGCCTGTTCATGTGCACCGTGATGGCCGGTGTCACTCTCGTCGTCATGGGCCTCACCGGCATGGGCGCCGCCGTGAAATATATTCCGCGCCCCATCGTCATCGGTTTCACCAACGGCATTGCCATCCTGATCGCCAGCACCCAGGTCAAGGATTTCTTCGGCCTCAAGTTGGAAAAAGTTCCCGGTGTGTTCTGGCTGCGCATGGAGGCGCTAGTACGGAATTTTCACACCCTTTCGCTGGAAGCGACCGCGCTGGCTGCGGGTACCGTCGTCGTCATCCTGCTGTGCCGCGCGCTCTCCAACCGCATCCCCGGCGCGATTGTGGCTCTTGCGCTCGGCACCTTGGCGGTGTGGATTTTCAAGCTGCCCGTCGAAACCATCGGCTCACGGTTCAATGGAATTCCCAGCGGCCTGCCGCATCTGCACATTCCGGTGTTTCGGTCCGATTTGATTCACGGACTGCTGGGCCCGGCGCTGACCGTTGCCATGCTCGGGGCCATCGAGTCGCTGATGTCGGCGGTGGTCTCGGATCGCATGAGTAACGACCGGCACAATCCCAACGTTGAGCTGGTGGCGCAGGGCGTCGCCAATGTGGTTTCGCCGATGTTTGGCGGCCTGCCCGCAACCGGAGCCATCGCGCGCACCGCAACCAACATCCGCGCCGGAGCGAAAACCCCGGTGGCCGGCATGATTCACTCCCTGACTCTGTTGGCGATTCTGCTTTTCGCTTCGAAGCTGGTCAGTTTCGTCCCCATGGCGGTGCTGGCGGGAATCCTGATGGTGGTCAGCTACAACATGGGCGTGTGGCGCGAAATTCCGTCGCTGCTCAAGCTCACGAAAACCGACGTGAGCGTCTGGCTGGTCACCTTCGCGCTCACCGTCTTCGCCGATCTCACCGTTGCCGTGCAGGCGGGCATGATCCTGGCCGCTCTGCTCTTCATCAGCCGCGTCGCCGCCACCACCACGGTTTCTCAGGTCACCGACGACTACGTTGAAGACGGACGCGTCCACATTCTCCAGGACAAAGACATCCCGTATTACGCCACCATTTTCCGCATCCACGGCCCATTTCTATTCGGCGCGACCGACAAGATCGACGTGGTTACCGAGCATCTTCACGAACTGCCCCCGGTTGTGATTCTCCGCCTGCGCAATGACGGCCCTCGATGCCACCGGGCTCTTCGCTCTCGAGGAAGTCGCGCGCAAACTGAAGAAAAGCGGCCGCGCCTTGATCCTGTGCGGCGCCAGGGAGCAGCCACTAAAACTCATCCAGCAGACGGAGTTTGAGAAGTTAGTCGGCCCCGAAAACATTTGCGACAACGTGCAAGACGCCCTGAGCCGCGCCGAAGAAGCCTTCGAAAGACTCCAACCGGCCGCGAAGGCGAAGCAAGGCAGGCCGCTGACCGCGGGAAAATCCTGACCACAAAGGACACACGGGCACAGGGATATTCTTTATCGGCCAACTATCGAGTCGAATCACGGACCAAGAGCTTTCCCTTGTGCCCCTCAGTGGTTAAGATTTTTTTCACACTGTGCGTGGCACGACGCCACGGGTTTGCCGCGAACCTGCGGGAGCGCCCCTACCGCATCGTCACCGCATTCGCAACGCTGCCGCTCGGATACCGGCTCATCGCCAAGTCGATGATCTCGCCGATCGTTTCCGTATAAGAGAGTCCCGAGGCCTTCGCGGCCATGGCGAATTCCTGCCGGCTCGCCAGCCACGGATTCGGATTTGCTTCGATGACGTAGACATCGCCGTTAGGGGCCAGCCGCATGTCGATGCGTCCATAGTCGCGCAGTTTCAGCGCGCGATACGCGGCCAGCGCCGTATCTCCCAGCCGCTTCATCGTGTCTTCGTCCAGATTTTCCGCGATTTGCGATTTCGTCAACTTATAGGCTTCGGTGGTCTTTTCGAACTTCACGTCGTAGCTGGCGATTTTCGGCGTGCCTTCGGGCAGGCGCGACAGATCGAGTTCCACCATCGGCAAAACTCGCGCCCGTTCGTAGCTGCCCAGAACTCCAGCGTAAATTTCCCGCCCTTCGATGTATTCCTCGATCAAAGCGGGCGAGTCGAATTCATCCTGGATATACTCGATGCGCTCCATCATCTCCTTGACGTTCTTCACCACCGAGCCGGCATCGATGCCGATCGATCCATCCTCCCACGACGGTTTGACAATCAGCGGAAAAGAAATGTCGTGCGCGTGTTCAATGCGCCCGCGATAAGCAGTCGCGAAAAACGGCGTCTTGATGCCATGAAACGCGAAGATTTTTTTAGCGATCGCCTTGTCCTGCGCCAGAATAACGGCGTGTGGGCCCGCGCCCGTGTAGCGCAATCCCAGCAAGTCTAGATATGCCACCACGTTCATTTCCTTGGTGTCGTCGCCATCGAAAGATTCGGTCAAGTTGAAGATGAGGTCGGCGTCGCAGCGCGAGAGAGAATGCAAGGACTGCGGGCGCCCGTCGAGTTCGAAGTAGGAGGGCTCGTGCCCCAGCTTTTGCAGCGCTTCGAAGATTTCCTCGCGGTCGGTTTTCTCTTTTTTGACCTTCTTGACTTTCTTGCGCGGTTTGGGCGCGGGCGCCGCTGCCTCTTCCTTCGCCGCCGCCGCCACCGGATCTTCGTTCCAAACGTCATACAGCAGCGCGATTTTCAGTTTTGCTCCGATCATGAAGTCTCCTCGGATACCATCGACAATGCCGCCGAGGTCTTAGGTCTTAGGTGTCAGGTTTCAGGAAAGTCCGGCGAACGATCAATGTCCGAGATTTTCCTAAGACCAGAAACCTGCGGCCTGAGACCTCCTCTACGGCTGTATAAACTTTCCTTTCGTCACATACGTCATCACCAGCGCCGTGCAATACGCAGTTACTTCCGCCAGATGTTCCGCGCCGCGCGTTTTGTCGGCGCGCAAGTCGAGTTCACCGGCGCGCTTCTCAATCGTGTCCATCAAAGTCTTAATCAGCGGACGCTGTGCCCCAGTCCACTGCGCAACTTTATCGATCACCGCCTTGCGATGCTGATGCAGAAACTCCTGCGCCGGCAGCGCTGTTTTCCGCCGCTTCGATACCGGAAAGATGTCGCGCAAATCCGTGTCTGGCGCGAGCCCGGTGACCGTAACTTCTTCCCGCCCAGCCTGCTGAAGGTGGTAGAACTCCGCGACCGTCATCTCCATGTCGTCGACCGTGATGTCGGCCTCTCCGCGCCGCCGCGGAGGTTCGCTCTTCCCCAACTTCCGCGCCAGCCGGTTCAAGTACAGCAGCTTCTCCATCGCGCCCCAGCCGCGATAGCGCTTGCGCCAGTTCGAGCGCGGCGTCAGCCACACCGCAAACGTCTCGGCAAAATCCTCATCCGGATGCTTTTGCGCATACCATCCCGGCAAATGGCGCACATAGTCGCGCGAAAACGGCGCGGGCCGGTAATTGTCGTGATACGGACGCCGGAATGGCCCAAACGTCTTTTTCCACTCCCCAGCCCACTCTGAAGAATTATGCAGCTTGTACGCATACGTGAACGCGTGCCCCGCCTCATGCCGCAGATACATCATGATTTCTCGCGCGTCTTCGAGGTCGTGCGTTTCTTTTTCCAGTTGCGCCAGCGCCGCATTCGCCAGATAAAACGGAATCCCAATGATCGGCTCGCCCGACGGGCATCCCCACTCATCGGACAAATAACAAGCCGGACGAAATTTCGTCAGTCCCTTCGCCTCCAGCTCGCGATAGAGCTCATCGACGAAGCGCTCCACCGGCGATCCGGCAAGCGTAAGCCCCAGCTCACGAATCGGCCGGCTCAGCAGTTCGTGGTACGCGGGTTCAGGTTTTGCAGTATCGTGCACAATCGCTCGCTAATAAAAGTCAGCAACCGCGCGGGCACACACGGGGAGGAGTGTCACTACACTCAACGGTAATCGAAAGCAGGGGTATTTAGAAGTGACGGGGGTAATGCGAGCGGGACTCACAGATCTATTAGCCAACACAAGGCATGACATCCTGCGCGACCTTAATGTCGGTAGGGAACTCGGGTAGTCACTTTGCCTCTATGGTAGAGCCTCTCCTCCCCGCGGTCGTGCAGATTTCCTTTGGCGTCCATTAACAGCCTGACCGCACCGTTTCGCATGACGCTCCCACTAATCGGGGCTACATTGTCTTTACAACAGGCGCGGATGTTGTTCTTTGCAGTAATCAGCAGTTTTGCCATGGCCTCGGCACCCAAGTTTCCAGGCATGACGAAGTGCCTGACCTTGTAACGTCGCAGGTCGGAAATCTCTCGTGGACGATATCGCTGGTGCCAGTCGGCAGTGATCAAGATCCAGCCGTGTTGACCGACCTTGGGTAGGAATGTTACGTCAGCTACCCCGACATTTGGTAGTACATCCTGCTTGTAAATACGGTACCGAACGCCCGCTCGACAGAGCTCTTGCACGACCTCAGGACAGTCCCAGTTTTCGTCAAGGTAGAAAGTAAGATTAGGCAGCCTTTTCGTTAACTGAGCGTCCGAGTTCCCACTCGATCGCTTCTTTGATTTCTGCCAGGGGTCTACCATAGCTATTTGCGATTGAAGGAATCGAATCGCCGCCACGGAAACGGCTTGCCAAGAACCCGGTCGTCAACCTAGAGTCCTTTAAGACCGGCAGCCCAAAACACACTGCTGGATTTATCTCAAGGGTTTGGGGTGGTTGTTCTCGATTAGTAAGCTGTTCGCGTCTTGTGTAAGGGAAGATTCGCAGCGCCACACCGTGAGGATCTCGTTCTACTCGACGAAGGTAGCAACCTACGATATCTTCCATCTCGTACTGGCCCCATAGCGATGCATTCAGCGGCTTGCCCTTCTTGTAGAAGACAATATCCCTTCCTTCGGTTCTGATGTCATAGTCCGCCAGGGGGTGGCGCGACTCTTCAGTCTCCAGGAGGAAATCGACCGCGCGTCGAATGCGGGAAGTGCGGACTCCATGAATTTTCCGCAGACCCTCAAGCACATACAGTTCGACAAGATTCTTGAACGATAACAAACGTGGTGCGCGCGATGCCAGAATAACTATCTGGTTAGGTTCCTCCGTCCAGTATGCGAGGGTCGACATCGGGATGTGGAAATACCGAGCCGCCTCGATGGACGAATAATTCGGCATATCCAGAACGTTGTGTTTTCCCTTAGGCATGTTGCGATGATGAAGCATAGAACAACCTGCCAATCTTGTCATTACACATTTTCGCTTGGGTTGCATGGAAACCCAATTATCGAAGGTAATACGCGAGATACCTAAAGGGAGTTAACGGGCCGGTACTGGTCAGCCCCCCTTGATCCCTCTTTTACGACGACTTGGCAAGGCCAATTCTTTCCCAAGCCCTACTGAATGAGCAACCCATTCCCATTCGGCTCTTCCGGCGGAATCACCACTGCCGCCGCGACCCGGTCTCCCGGCTCGACGTTCAGCAGCCTTACGCCCTGCGCCGAGCGGCCCGATTCGCGGATGAACTTCGATTCGATGCGGATGATCTTGCCATACTGGCTGATCAGCATCACTTCGGATTTCTCCGAAACCTGTGAAATGCCTACGACTTTACCGTTGCGCTCCGTGGTCTTGACGTTGATCACGCCCTTGCCGCCGCGATTGGTCAGGCGATACTCATCGGCGGGAGTGCGCTTGCCGTAGCCGTTCTCGGTGACAGAAAGAATGAGCGAGCCTTTTTCCGGAATCAAGTCGGCGACTTCGGGCGCGACCTCTCCTTCTTTCGCCACAGCTTGCACCTCCGGCTTGAGCGTGGTGGCCATGCCGACGATGTAATCCTTCTCGGCGAGGTTCATGCCGCGCACGCCGGTGGCGTTGCGTCCCATCGGGCGCACGTCGTTTTCGTCGAAGCGAATCGCCTGCCCATCGTGCGAGGCGAGGAAGACGATCTGATTGCCGTCGGTCAGCGAGGCCGCGACTAGTTCGTCTCCCGCTTCGATATTGATGGCGATAATGCCGCGCTGCATCACGTGCGAGAAATCTTTCACCTCGGTCTTCTTCACCGTGCCGTTGTGCGTGACAAAGAAAACGAACCTGCCTTCTTCTTCCAGATCGCGCACGGCGAGCATGGTGCGCACGGTTTCTCCGGGCTGCAAGCCGACGAGATTGCCCACGTGTTTCCCCTTGCCGGCGGCGGCAATGTCGGGAATCTCATAGACCTTGAGCCAATACACGCGTCCGGTGTTGGTGAAAATCAGAATGTAAGCGTGCGTCGATGCGATGAACAGATGCTCGACGAAATCCTCGTCGCGCGTCTTCATGCCGGTGCGCCCGGTACCGCCGCGCCGCTGCATGCGGTAGGTCGAGATCGGAGTGCGTTTCATGTAGCCGGAGTGGCTGACCGTGACCGCAACCTGCTCGTCGGCGATCAGATCTTCCAGCATGATTTCCGCGGCTTCGTCTTCGATCATCGTGCGGCGCGCGTCGCCGTATTGTTTCTTGACCTCTTCCAACTCCTTGATGATGACGTTGCGCAGCTTCTTCTCGGAAGCGAGAATCGATTCGAACTCGGTGATGGCCTCGCGCACCTGCTTCAACTCGTTCGCAATTTCGTCGATCGAGAGCTTCGTCAACCGATGCAGTTGCAGTTCAAGGATGGCGTCGGCCTGCTTAGCGGTAAACGGTTTGTCGGGATCAAGCTTCGTCGGAATCACAATGCCGGTCGTTTGGCCAAATCGAGGCTTAAGTCGCTCCGGGAGATTCGTCGTTCCGAGATTGACCTGGACCGTCTTCCCTTGGAAGTAGGTTAGGAGATTGTCGCGTGCCTCGGCTCGATTTCCACTACTCCGGATAACGGCGATCACGTTGTCAAGATGATCGAGCGCCGTCAGGTAGCCTTCTAAAATGTGCTCGCGGTCCCGCGCCTTGGCCAGCAAATAAGAAGTTCGCCGCCGCACCACATCCACGCGATGGTCGATGAAGTGCTTGATCGCCTGGATCAGCCCCATTTCCTTCGGCTGCCCGTTGACCACGGCCAGCAGAATCATGCTGAAGCCTTCCTGCATCGAGGTGTGCTTGAAGAGCTGGTTGAGCACGATCTGCGGTTCGGCCCCGCGCTTCAGTTCAATCACGATGCGCATTCCGTCGCGATCGCTTTCGTCGCGCACGTCGGAAATGTCGTCTATGGTCTTTGCGTTGACCAGGTCGGCGATGCGCTCGATCAACTTCGCCTTATTTACCTGATAAGGAATCTCGGTGACGATGATCGCCTGCTTTTCCTTGGTAATGTTCTCGATGGCGGCGCGGGCGCGCATCATGAAACGTCCGCGGCCGTTTCTGTATGCGTCGAAAATTCCGGCGCGTCCGTGAATAATGGCTGCTGTCGGGAAGTCCGGCCCTTGCACGAATTTCAAAATTTCCGCCAACTGCGCGTTGGGATTATTCACCAGCGTGATCGTGGCATCGACGATCTCGGCCAGATTGTGCGGCGGAATCTTGGTCGCCATGCCGACGGCGATGCCGTCCGATCCATTGACTAGTAAGTTGGGATAACGCGCGGGAAGAACAGCGGGCTGCGTTTCCGTGCCGTCATAGTTGGGATAAAAGTCGACCGCTTCCTTGTCGAGATCCTCAAGCAGAGCAGTCGAGACGCGCGTCAAACGCGCTTCGGTGTAACGGTCGGCTGCCGGCGGATCGCCATCGACCGAGCCGAAGTTTCCTTGACCATCGACCAGCGGCGCGCGCATAGCAAACGGCTGCGCCAGACGCACCAACGCATCGTATACGGCCAGGTTCCCGTGCGGATGGTACTTGCCCATCACTTCGCCGACGATGCGGGCGCACTTGCGCGTGGCGCGTCCCGGAGCCAGCCCCATCTGCTGCATGGTGTACAGAATGCGGCGATGCACCGGCTTCAAACCATCGCGAACGTCGGGCAGAGCGCGGCCAATAATCACCGACAGCGAATAGTCGAGATACGACCGCTTCATCTCCTCTTCAATATTGACGGGCTGCATGTTGAGGGCGCCCAAACCGGTCGGAGATTGTCCGTCCGGAGATTGTCCGTCGCCGCCGGAAGGAGGAGTTAAGGGAAGCTCAGGATTCTGATCGTCAGCCATGAAATTAGCTCTCAGCTCTCAGTTGTCAGCTCTCAGTACAAACCTGTGCGAGCTTGCGGAGTGCCGGACGTTCTCGCCCGTCCAAGCGGAGCACAACTGCGCCGGCTCCGTCTCCGCACAAATCTCGCTAAGTTCTTGCATCTACAGGTGCTTATAGGGCTGGATTTACTCAGGAATTATACCATGTTCGGAGGCTCTTCGCGGGCGTGTAAGTGCCGTATTCTCACGCCCTGCGCAGCGTCAGCAGCGTGATCTCCGGCGGCGAGCCCAGCCGCACCGGAAAGCCGATCGTTCCCAAGCCGCGGTTCACATAAAGCGCGGCCTTCCCGGTGCCCGCAACTCCGCTCATCAGCGGGTGATCCGCCAGACGATCCGGCGGGCGATAAAGCGGCAGACGATAAAGCCCCGCCACGAACGGCGTGAACAACCGCGCCGGACTGACACTGTGGTCCACGATCTCAAACTTCACCTGCCCGCCATGCGTGTGCCCGGCCAAGCTGAGTTCGATGCCCAGCTCGGCGGCGCGGGGAAACGAGTTCGGATTGTGCGAGAGCAGGAGGTTCGGCATGTCGCGGCGCACCAGCGTTTCGATCTCGTGCAACCTGGGTAGAGGCGGCTCGCCGGGCCGCCCGTAATCGGATTGGTAATCGACGCCCAGCAGATTGAAGCGCGCTCCCTTGTGCTCAACCACCGCGTTCTCGGCCCGCAGCAGCCGCATTCCCTTTTCCCGGAAGAGCCGTTCCGCCTCGTCTTCCAATCGCGCAAACTCTTCGTGATTGCCATTGCATCCCCAGACGCCAAGCGGCGCGCGCAGCCGGCCCAACTCCGTGATGCAGGCTTCCAGCGGATCGTTCTCGCTGCTGATGAAATCTCCCGTCACCACAGTCATGTCGGGCTGCAAGCCGTTCGCCATGGCGACCGCGCGCGCGATTTCCCGCGCCGGCATGTACTGGCCAATGTGGATGTCGCTGAGTTGCGCGATCCGCAGCCCGTCCAGTCCCGGCGGAAGATTCTCGACCGGCACCTCGACGCGCTCGATCGTCAGGCGCAGCCGCTCGTCAGCATATCCGTAGGTTGCGGCGAGGAAGGGAACGCTTCCCGCGACACATGCGGCGTACTGAAAAAACGTCCGTCGCGAAGCATTGAACCCACCCGGCTCCGCCCCAACCCCAACTTCAGGACGAAGACGCAGCCGCCGTCGCGCCGCTGCATTCGCGGCCCACTCGATTGCTTCCACCGATTTCACCGCGACGAACGCGATGGACGAAGTAATCACCCACAACCGGGAAAATGTAGAGAGCGAATTGCCCGGATTCAGGCTGCTCAGGCTCAACCCGCCAAATCTCACCCCGCCGAAGCCGAGGCGCGACGCACCGCGGACAATCAGCGGATCGAGCAGCGTCGCCACCAGCACGGCGGCTAGCGCCATCAGCAGAGCGCGCATCCCGAATCGCCACCGCCCATTTTTGAGCCAGCCGATCGAACGCCACGACCGCCCAAACCAAAATTGCTGGACGCCGTAGACCGCCAAAACAAACAGCACAGAGAAAATCACTCGGTTAAGAGTCAGGGTCACACTCCAAATCGTACTCCACAGTTAGATGCGATTCCGGACGGACTTGACTCGCGGGGCACAACAGGGTTGGATGCTTGCCAGGTTTCTTCTTAAATGCTCGGCAAATGTTCGGCATGTTCAGTCGTGCTGCCGGTTACGCCGCAGTGAGGGGCGCGCGAGATGCGAGCCGGCGCAGTTCGAGCATGCGGTGGCGGACGTAGCCGTCCTCGGTCAAGTGGGCGGAAGCAACGGCATTACGGCTACTGGCGACCATCTGATCGAGCGGCCCCCGTTGGCGGAATTGCGGGTCGAACTCCTGGCAGAATTCACAGGGCCGGCTGGAGCGTGTGTCGTAGCGACTGATGATAGCTAAATCGATGTGTTCCACGAAGAAAGGCTCCTGAGAAGAACGATAACAGATTCGCCCTTATATATGAGGCAGAGTCATGATATTTCGTCTCGGTCGATGATTGGATTGATGACCGACGCTTTTGTACTACATGGGACAGGTTTGGCACAAGCCCTTTGTGGCAGGCGCAAATTTACTGCTTTCGGGACGGCTCAAATGCAAGAAACGCGGAAATTCCCGCGGTGACGGTTGTAGGGCAATAGAAGTATTTGTTGGAAACGATTTTGGCAGACGCGCCCTATTCGGATTCTTCTTCGTATTCCTGAGGAGCGCCGGCCCGCACCAGTTCTTCCAATTCGCGATTCAAGCCCGCGCGGCTGGCCTCGGGCAATTCTAAAAAGCGGCAGGGCTGCATGCATCCCTGTGTGGCCCACATGGGAAACAGCATCTGCGCCTGGCAGCGGATGCTGGTGATGCCAAGATGGAACAGCACGGTCACGCGGATGCCCTCGTCGAGCGGCTTTTCCAGCGAGACCAGCCCGCCGTTGACCGAGAGTTGACTCATGCGGCCGCGGACCTGACGCCCGTTTTCGAGCACCAACAGCGCCAGAATCGAGCCGCCGAGCTTGACGCGCGAGCCCCGTTCTTTTTTCTGTATTGCGGCGGTGGAGGCCATAACTCTTCGTCAATATTGCATCATCGGGCGGCAATAGGGCAGATTACGAAAGGTGGGCCTCGGCTTTACGCTCAGTGGTAACCCTTCCAGAAAAAGTACGCCGACATGCCCGTCCCCACCGCGATCACGAAGCCGCGAATCCACGCACCCGGCAGCTTCTGCGCGTAGTGCGCGCCAAAGTATCCGCCGAGGGTCGCGCCCACGGTCATCACGCCGCATTGCTTCCAGACCACAGCGCCGGCGACGACGAACGTAACCACCGCGATACCGTTGATGATGCCTCCGAGGACGACTTTGAGCGCGTTCATGGCGTGAATGTCGGTCATGCCGAGAGCGGCCAGCATGGCCAGGTTCAGGATCCCGATCCCGCCCCCGAAGTAGCCTCCGTAGACCGCAACGATCAGCTCAAACAACGCCGCGATGGCCAGAGCCGTGCTCGAAGCATCGCGCGCGATGGAGCCTCCGGAGCCTGCCAGCCGCCTGCCAAACATAAACAGCAGCGTGGCTCCCAGCATGAGCCAGGGCAGCACGCGCAGGAAAGTCTGCGCTGGCGTGTGCAACAAAAGGTAAGCGCCGGCCATTGCTCCGATCACGCTGGTCACGGCGAGCGGAACCATGACGCGCCGCGAAAGGTCGAGGTGCCGGCGATACGCTCCACCGCTGGCCGTCACTCCCACCCAGAGCGCGACGGTATTGGTGGCGTTGGCCGCGATCGGAGCGACTCCGCTGAACAGCAGCGCCGGAAAGGAAATAAAGCTGCCGCCCCCAGCGACCGAGTTCAGCGCGCCGCCGAGAGCGCCAGCGAAGAAAAGAAATATGGCAGTCTGGATCGTCAAATACTAGATGTATCACGGGCGGGCCGTGCGGAGCGAGAGAGAGTGGCGAACCGAAGTTACCGTGACAGAAGTCACATCCCTGGCGTGGCAAGCCATCTACCCTGAACTTGCGAGGATGGCCTCATGGCAACGCAAGTTCACTCTCAAATGCAAGGCGAAATCCATTCTGAGATTTCGCCGATGCCCCTTTCGTCGCTGAGAGCACGGCATCTGCAACCGAATGCCAAGCCAAGAAAAAAGCTCATCCGCCGCACCGGTCGCGACCGCTCGCAGATGCTGCGCCGCAGCTTCCAGGCCGCGTTCCTGCTGCTCAACCTCTGGATCGGCGCCGCCTTCTATTTCTGGGTCCGTCAATTTGAACCGGGCGGCGCGCCGGCCTCCGTGCAACGCCCGGCGGGTGTGGAGGGCTGGTTGCCAATCGCCGCCCTGATGAACCTCAGATACTTCGCGCTGACTCATCGTGTTCCCACGCTGCATCCCGCCGGCATGTTTCTGCTGATCGCATTTCTCGCCATGTCGTTTTTGTTCCGCAAAGCATTTTGCAGTTGGCTGTGCCCGGTGGGAACGATTTCAGAATACTTGTGGCGCGCGGGGCAAGCGCTCTTCCGGCGCTATTTTTACCTGCCGCGCTGGCTCGATCTTGCTCTGCGCGGCCTGAAGTATCTGTTACTCGCCTTCTTCGCGTGGGCCGTCGCTTCCATGGCTGCCGATGAACTCGCCGCTTTCATGAGCAGCCCCTACGGCGTGATCGCCGATGTGAAGATGCTGAACTTCTTCCGCCACATGGGCGAGGCGGGCGCGATTACGCTTTGTGTGCTGGTGATGGCATCGCTCTTCATCCAGAACTTCTGGTGCCGCTATCTATGCCCGTACGGAGCGCTGCTCGGAATCGTATCGCTCTTCAGTCCGGCGCGCATTCGCCGCAATCCCGAGACTTGCATCGATTGCGCGAAGTGCGCCAAGGCGTGTCCTTCAGCGTTGCCCGTCGATAAGCTGGTGACCGTCAAATCTGCGGAGTGTACCGGCTGTCTGGAATGCGTTGCGGTCTGTCCCGCGAAAGATGCGCTTAATATGTCGCTGCCCAGCTTGTCGCGGCAGAAGATACCGGTGCACGCATCCCAGCCCGCGAAGTTGCCCGCGTGGGCCATGGCGGCCGGAATTGCCGCGCTCTTCTTTGGCATCGTCGGCTTCGCCAAGACGGCAGGCTATTGGGATTCGCACGTCCCGCAAGCCACCTATCGCCAGTTGGTGCCGCACGCCGACGAGGCGCGCCATCCCATGCCGGGGGAAAACTGAAGTTCCGCGTAAGCCGGGCGCGGGTTGGACCATCGTGCGCTTCTAGGCCTTCCCCGGTGTTTCTCTGTGTCCCCCCTGTGGCGCGGGCTTTCCCTTGTGTTTCCTCAAACGACTCTGAGGCGCCTCCGAATGCACTTTTTGCGAAACCGTTCTAATGTGTCACGTTCGCGAGGCCCTGGTCGTACATCGCGCCGTAATGCAAATACTGCGCCGTGGGATCGTCCAAATAGCGGATCTCCACCTTCTCGACTTCTCCGTTCTTGCCGAAGCTGGCGGTCAAGTGCGCGTTCACGCCCGCCCAATACGTGGGCAGGTCGAGCTTCTTATAACGCGAGACCACTTCATCGCGCAGCGCCGGATCGAAGTGAACTCCGTACTGATCGACCAGCGCCTTGATGGCGTCGTAATCGCCTTCCGCCTTGATGCGCATCAGTTCGGCGAGCAACATGCCAACGCCTTGCCGCATCTTCTGATAGTCGACGACATGAACGTAGGTCTTGCCGTCACGCTTGAATTGTTCGATCGAGCCGGGGACCCTATCGGCAATGTAGTGCGCGATCAACTGCCGGTCGCGTTCGTGATCTTCCTCAATCGTGTCGCCGCGCGGAATGCGCCGCAGTTGGTTCAGTGCGGCCAACGCCGCGCCGTCGTACATCGTCTTCGCCACTTCTTCCTGGTCCGAAATCAATCCCAGTTCTTTCAGCTTCGGGTCCCACACGTTCCACAGCGCCATCAAATCGGCGCGCCCTTCCTCGAGCGTGGAAAAATATTCTTTCAGGAAGGGCTCGGCGCCGTGGCTCACACGCTCCGTCAGCTTGCCAGAGCCATGGCCGATGACTTCGTGCATGGCGGTCATGAGCCTGCCCGCTTCCGTGCCGTATTTCGTGTTGCGTTCGATTTGCGCAGCGTCGACGGCGAACTCCGCGATGGCCGTCTTCCCGGTGGCTTCTTCGAGCGCGCGGCTGGTCCCGGTAAACAGAAAATTCTTCGAGCCGTATTTTTCGTGGATCTCGTTTTCGTTGGGAAGATTGTCGCCAATCGTGCTCACGGTGAAATCGCCCGATTCAATCAGCGTCTCCACCGCCTTCACCACCGGCAGCTTGAAATCCGTGCGCTTGTACTTCGCGTCCCACGGGGCCTTCGCCTCGAAATAGCCGGCATTCTCCGCCAGTTTTTTCATCGCGGTGGTGATCGGCTTATCGGTGATGGTCACAAAACTCTGCGAACTTCCCTTCGCCCCGCGCGCGTCGCGATAGACCTCGATGAAGCCGTTATCGAAATCCACCGTGGCGTCGTTCTGCACCCACGCCGTGCCGAACGCCAGCCACTCCGCGTATTCGCCGGTCTGGTAAAAACGGATCAGATGATCGATCGCCCCGGCCTGCGCGGGCTCGGCGTAGCCGCGCGCTTTCTCGAAACATTCGTCCGCCTTCTTCAGAAACGTCGCATACAATCCCGTAGCCACCTTGCCATCCGGCGTACCCGCGCGATAGACGAGTTCCGTAAGTTTTCCGTCCGCGCCCTTCACCACGCGCGAGTTCAACGGATACTTTTCTTGAAATCCCTTCAGGTCCTCGAGGCTCACGCCGGGATAAAAAGTATTCGAGCTGGCCTGGATCGTGTCTTTTCCTCCCACCGGACTCTTGGCCGTGCTCATGGGTTCAAACGCCGGATCGAAAAACGAAGCGCGCAACAACTCCAGCTCGCGCGTCAGTTCCACCGCCGTTTTCATAGGAGGAAGATCGGCGTAGGCCGTCTGAAACGCTCCGTTCTTCTGCGCCATCAACGCGGCCGCTTTCAGTTCCTCGAACGTAAACGCAGGCAGAAATTTCTGCGACGTAAACTCATTGTGGTTGCCGCGGTTGGCCCAGAAGAGTTTCGCGAACTCGCCGATTTTCGCCAGCGCCGCCGCATCAATCCCCTGTGGACGCGCCATGATTTCCTCAAGCAGGCGTTTTTGTTGCAGACCGTAGGCCGACAACTGATCGTAAGCGATGGGATCGATGGCGATCGAAGCCTGCGTCAGCCAATACGCCAACGCCTGCTCCCGCGGCGTAAGCGCCTGAAAGCTCGGTGCGTGAAGCTGAACGAACGCCGTGTCGCCGACGCGCTCGACCAGCACTTTGTCGCCGTTCGCCGGCTGGCACACGGCCGGGGTCGAGACGACGAACATCGTCAGAACAAGCGTGAACAAAAAAACGATTGAACAGAAGAGAAAAGATTTACGCGGCTTCAAAGCTGGCCTCCATGCGGTCCGTTGCGTGTATTTCCCAGCGAACCGGACCAAACTCCGCAGCCTACCACAAACCCTCCCGCCTCGGCTGTGAGCCGAACCGCGGCTGCGCCAGCCCCGCCCCGCTCGCGTGCTAGAATCGCTACAGTGACTTCCCGAGCCGATGCTTCCTGATATAGAGAAATTGCTGGAACTGCAAGTGGCGGACAACGAGATCCGCACATTGCAAAACGAAATCGCCGCGCTGCCAAAGCGCGTGGCGGCCATCGAGCAAAAGCTGGCCGGCACCAAGGCGCACCTGGAAAAAACGCGCGTCGCCGCCAAGGACGACGAAGCCCACCGCAAAAAATTCGAAGCCAATATCAAAGACCTGCAACTCAAAATTTCCAAGTATCGCGACCAATCCCTCGACGTTAAAACCAACGACCAGTACAAGGCCCTGCTGCACGAAATTCAGTTTGCCGAGCAGGAGATCCGGCTCAACGAGGACCGCATCCTCGAAGTCATGGTCAACGTCGATGCCCGCGAAAAAGATGTGAAGGCCGCCGAGGCCGAGCTCAAAGCGGAAACCGCCGAGATCGAAAAAGAAAAAGAGGAAGCGCGAAAAGTTACCGCCGAAGACCAGAAGAAGCTTGCCGAGTGGAACGCCAAGCGCGACGCCCTGCGCCACGACATTTCCGAAGACGTGCTGCGTCATTATGAGCGGGTCGCGAAGTTCCGCGGCACCGGCCTCGCCGAAGTCCGCGACCACAAGTGCATGGGCTGCCAAGTCATGCTGCGGCCACAAATCTATAACGAAGCGCGCCATGGCGAGAAGTTTATGGCTTGCGAATCCTGCCAGCGGATCTATTACTACATTCCCGCCAACGAAACGCAGCCCGAGCAAGAAGTCGTGACCGTCACCGGCAGGAAACGCGCCCGCCCCAAGGCCGATGCGCCGCAGGCCTGGTTCTACCGCCCCGATTACCCCGAGGAAGGCGAAGTGCTTCTGGCGTTCACCAATAGCGGCGGCGGTTCCACCCGCCGCATCTATGAAATGCACACCGGCCGCCAGTTCGGCGATGTACTCGCGCGCGAAGGCAATTACCGCGAGGCGTTTCCCGAGGACCTGACCGACTCCGCCCTGCGCCTCAACGGCCATTGGGACGAAAAAGAAATCGACGAGTGGGGTGCTGAGATCCCCTCCAACGTTCTCGATCTTCTTCATAAAGATCTGCTCGCCATCCACCGCGAGCACAAGGCGAGCCACAAGCATTCCGCCGCAACGGCGGAACAGCCTGCCGTCGGCTAAGGTTAAGATTAAGGCGCAATGGAATCCACTGACCCGGAACCCGGCCAGCGTCCCCCCGATTCCCGCATTTTCCAACTTCCGCAAAGACGCAGATTGATTCTCTGCCTGCTCTTCGTTCTAGCAACCCTCGCGCTCTACAACCCGGTTACTCGCGCCCCATTTCTCAATTTCGACGATTCCGTTTACGTTACCGATAATCTCCAGGTTCGTGCCGGACTCACCTGGAACACTGTCGTTTGGGCCTTTCACACTTCCGAGACGTCGAACTGGCATCCAGTTACATGGCTCTCCCATGCTCTCGATTGTCAGGTTTTCGGGTTACATCCCGCAGGCCCCCACACCATCAACATACTTCTCCATGCCGCCAACGTCGCGCTCTTGTTCCTGATTCTGGAAAGTGCCACGGGCATGGCTTGGCGCAGCCTCGCCGTCGCCGCCCTCTTTGCCCTGCATCCGATCAATGTGGAGTCGGTCGCCTGGATCGCGGAACGCAAAAACGTTCTCAGTATGTTCTTCTTTCTTCTCGCGCTCGCTGCCTATGGCTGGTACGCGCGCCGCCCCGGCCTCGGACGTTACCTGGCTGTCACTCTTGCCTTTACTTTAGGCCTGATGACCAAGCCTCAGGTGATTACCTTCCCGTTCGCTCTGCTGCTGCTGGACTACTGGCCCTTGGGTCGTATCGGACAACGTCTCGGGCAACGTTTCGGACAATCTCTCGCGCCGCCGGAAGGAATCAAATCCGAGCAGCCACACGCAACGGCCAGCGGCCCTCCTTTCTGGAAATTGGTCTGCGAGAAACTGCCCTGGTTCGCGCTCTCCGCCGTGAGCGCCGTCATCACCATGAAGGTGCAGGCCAACGCAACCTGGGTGAAACTCCCACTCTCGGTCCATCTGGGGAATGCGGCCATCTCCTACGTCAAATATCTCGGAAAGGCCTTCTGGCCGCTCAAGCTTGCGCCCATCTATCCCTATCCACAGCTTGCGATTCGCATCCCGGCCGCCGCACTCTCCGCATTGGCCCTCATCGCCGTTTCCATTCTTGCAGTGATCTTTCGCCGCCGCCGCCCTCTCTTTGTGGGATGGTTTTGGTTCCTCGGGACCCTCATCCCCATGATTGGACTGGTTCAGGTTGGCGTTCAGTCCATGGCCGACCGCTACGCCTATATCCCACTTCTCGGGATTTTCGTAATCGTCTGCTGGGGCGCTGCGGATCTGATCCAACGCTGGCATATTCCCACAGTGCTGTCCGCGTTCTGTGCTGCCGCCATGCTGCTGACGCTGGGATTTGCGCTGCACCGGCAGGTCGGTTTTTGGACCGGCAATGTCACACTTTGGAACCACACTCTCCAAATCACTGGGCCTAATTACACCGCCGAAGACAACCTGGCGACTGCATTGCTCGTTGAGGGCAAGGACCAGGAAGCCTTCCCACACCTTCTGCGCGCTCTCTCCTTGCGGCCCGACGACCCAGCGGCCAACCTGAACATCGCGAACTACGAGCGCTTGCACGGCCACTATCGGGCCGCGCTCGAGGGCTTTGCCAAAGTGCTCCAAATCACCGGCATTTCGTCTTTTGTGATCACCGCGCGCCTCGACAGCGGATATACGCACATCGCGCTGAAACAATACGACAGCGCGAAACAAGATTTCGAAGCCGCTCTGCTCGTGCAGCCGGGGAACCCAGATGCCTATCGCTCGCTTGGCTTGTTGGCGCAGAGAGCGGGCGACATCGCGCAAGCGGCCCAGGATTACCAACGCACGGTCGCGCTCGAGCCCACACCTGTCGCTTACCTGCTGCTCGCCCAGGCCCTCGAGATCCAGGGACAGACGGAAGCCGCCCGCGCCGCCCAGTCTCAAGCCGCCCGCATCTCTCGAGATCTCAGTGCCGATATCGCCACCGTCAAACAGTTATTGACAATCTAGCGTTGGTTTCATGACCGCGTGCATTTATCCTACAAACGCGTGGGACACCACATGAATACTGTCGCTCCAAAGCTAACTGACACCGCCTGTGCGACGTCCCGTGGTAGCGCTAGAACGTAAGGAACAGGTTCGATGAAATCCATGGATCCGACGGAGCAGAAGCCCGGCCAGCACTCGGCTGCATCCCATTTCTTTCAACTTCCGCGCCAACGCAGATTGATTCTCTCCCTGCTCCTCGCTCTGGCTACGCTTGCGCTCTACAATCCGGTTACCCGCGCTCCATTTCTCAATTACGACGATCCCGTTTACGTCACTAACAATCCTCAGGTCCGTGCCGGACTCACTTGGAACACCGTCGTATGGGCTTTTCGCACTCCAGCCGCCTTGGACTGGCACCCAATCACCTGGCTCTCGTATCTCCTCGATACCCAGCTTTTCGGCTTGCACCCGGCCGGCTACCATTTCACCAATATCCTTATTCATGCGGCCAACGCCGTGCTCCTCTTCCTGATTCTGGAGAGCGCCACGGGCTACGTCTGGCGCAGCCTCATCGTCGCCGCTCTCTTCGCTCTACATCCATTCAATGTCGAATCGGTCGCCTGGATCGCCGAGCGCAAGACTGTCCTCAGCATGTTCTTCTTTCTTCTCGCACTCGCTGCCTATGGCTGGTATGCGCGCCGCCCCGGCCTGGGACGATATCTCGCCGTCACCGTCGCCTTTGTCTTCGCCCTGATGAGCAAGGCGCAGGCGATTACTTTACCCGTCGCTCTTCTTCTGCTCGACTACTGGCCCTTATGTCGTTGCGGACAACGTTGCGAACAAGATTCCGGACAAAGCCTCACGCGTCCGATCGCCATTCCAGGTGGGCCTCATGCCGCTCCAACTTGCGGCCCCGCTATCTGGAAGTTGATTATTGAGAAGCTGCCGTGGTTTGCCCTTTCGGCCGCCAGCGCGGTCGTTACCATGAAAACCGGCGGCGTGGCCTTCAGCTACCTACCGAAGACGCCCGCAACCCAAGCGTCTTTCCCGCTCTGGATACGTCTCGGCAATGCCGCGATCTCTTATGTCCATTATCTTGCGAAGACATTCTGGCCGGTGAATCTCGCGCTTATCTATCCCCATCCCGGATTTGCCATCCGCATTCCCGCGATCGTGCTCTCCACCTTCGCGCTCGTCGTCCTCACGCTTCTTGCCCTGATCTACCGCCGCCGACGTCCTTTTTTTGTCGGATGGTTTTGGTTTCTCGGAACGCTCGTGCCCATGACGGGACTGGTGCCGATCGGCATTCACTCCATGGCCGACCGCTACGCCTACATCCCGCTGCTCGGAATTTTCCTGATCGCCGCTTGGGGCGCGGCGGATCTGGCCAATCATTGGCATGTTCCCGCAGCCTTGTCTACCGCCGCCACGGTCGCCGTCTTCCTCGCCCTCGCATTTGCGCTTCACCGGCAGGCCGATTTTTGGAGCGACAATGTCACCCTCTGGGCCCACACTCTGCAAATCACCGGTCCCAACTTCACCGCCGAAGATAACTTCGCCAACGCGCTGATCGCCGGCGGCCGGATCGAAGAGGCCTTCCCCCACCTTCTACGGGCCCGCGCCTTGCGCCCCGACGACCCACTCGCCACGCTCAATATCGCAACCTACCAGCAAATGCACGGCCGCTATCAAGACGCTCTCGCTGGCTATGCCACCGTGCTTCAACTTACTAAGACGCCGTCTTTGCTGGCGACCGTGTACGCCAACAGCGGTTATGTCCACCTCTCGCTCAAGCAGTACGCTAACGCCCAGCAAGACTTCGAAGCCGCCCTCAACCAAGAGCCGGACAATTCCCCGGCCTATCGCGGACTCGGCCTCGTGGCGCAGCGTGCCGGCGACCTCGTCCAGGCCACAAAAAATTACCAGCGCTCGGTCGAGTTTCAGCCCTCGCCGGTTGGCTATCTGCTCCTCGCCCAGTGCCTCGAACTCGCCGGACAGCCCGACGCGGCCCGCCAAGCCCAGTCCCAAGCCGCCCGCATCACGCAAGATCCCAACGACGATATCGCCACCGTAAGACAGTTATTGGCAAATTAGGATCGGTCTCATCCGGGCAAAGGAACCCCTCTGTGCTCCTCTGTGTCTTCTGTGGTTGATTAAAGCATTTCCCGATTTGCTGTAGAGGGAACCTGGAACCACTTATTCATCCTGTAGAGACGCGGCAAGCCGCAAGGCTGTCCAAATTAGCCGGACGAGGCGGGTTGTGCTGTCGCGGTTTGGGCAAGAAAGCTGGTTTCGATCATAGTTTCTGGTTGAGGTTGGGCATGGGCTGTCCGAATTGGCTTAGGCCTGCAACGGAAGCGGAAGTTGGACGAAGCGGGGCGGCTGCGTTTCTGGCGGCTGGAAAGGTTGGTCGATCCAGCGCCACAAGTCGCGATAGACAAACAGTTGCTGGCGCAGCAGGGCGACGAGGTTGGGAAGCGACCAGTCGAAACGGCTGCGCAGTTGCAGATACTTGAGCAGCAGCATGGCGATGAGTGCTGTCCAAATCTGCACCTTGAGGGCGTTGGCGGTGGTGCCGACGAAAGTTTTCACGCGCAGAGTTGGTTTGAGGGCGCGGAAGAAGACTTCGATCTGCCAGCGCTCGCGATA
>Ga0326728_10006352_pt1 | contig 31927 bp, 15 predicted proteins | sample MB3enrmetagenome_FD_207602 | JGI IMG/M metagenome (GOLD analysis project Ga0326728, IMG submission 207602) | Lab enriched peat soil microbial communities from McLean, Ithaca, NY, United States - MB31MN | ecosystem: Environmental > Terrestrial > Soil > Wetlands > Peat | place: USA: New York... | reverse complement strand
CCAAAGGTTGTCGCCGGCAACCTGAACACCGTGCTCGTAGGTATCTCCTGGGCGCAGTTTGAGCCCGAAGAAGGGAAGTTCAATTACACCCAGGTGGATGGGGTAATCGCCAAGGCCAGAGAGAACAACCTGCATATCGTCTTTCTCTGGTTCGCTAGCTGGAAGAATGGCACTTCCAGTTTTGCGCCGTACTGGGTGAAGAAGGATTACACTCGCTTCCCGCGCATTCAGATCAACGATGGCAGCACCGTTTCGATCTCGGGTCCCGTCGAACTGCTCAGCACATTTGGCGACGCCACGAGGGATGCGGACGCTGCCGCGTTGGGGGCATTGATGCAGCATATCAAGGAAGTCGATGGCGCCCAACACACTGTACTGATGATGCAGATAGAGAACGAAGTGGGCGTGCTGCGGGATTCGCGAGATCGATCTCCAGCGGCGAACCGCGCGTTTGCCGGGCCGGTGCCGGCGGAGCTGATGAATTACCTGGAATCGCACAAGGATACGCTCATTCCCGAGTTCCGTGCGGTCTGGGCGGCGAATGGCTACAAGAAATCCGGAACCTGGGAAGAGGTCTTCGGTCCCGGCAAGCCGGCTGACGTGGAGATTCCGATTCAGACGACGAGCCCGCCGATGAGCGCGAATGAACATGAAGTGAGCTGGAGGGAACTGCACTGGCCTTCGGATGAGATATTCATGGCGTGGAACTACGCGCGTTTCGTAGAGAAGGAGGTCCGGGCGGGCAAGGCAGGCTATGACATTCCCATGTACGTGAACGGGTGGCTGCAGCAGCCGAATCATGCCTGGCCGGGATCGTATCCCAGCGGCGGTCCACTGCCTCAGGTGCATGACGTCTGGCGGGCCGGAGCTCCGGACGTGGATATCCTTGCGCCGGATCTCTACCTGCAGTATTTCGACGAAGTTTGCGAAAGATTCAGCAGGAACGGGAACCCGCTCTTCATTCCAGAAACGAGCACCGATGCTTCCAACGTCATCATGGCAGTCGGCAAGTACAATACGATCGGCTTTTCTCCGTTTGGCGTTGACGGGGGAAGACCGATTCCCCCGGAGCTTGCAGCCACCTATCAAATGCTCTCCCAGTTATCGCCCATGATTCTTGCCCACCAGGGGAGTGACACCATGACCGCGGTGCGGATGATCCAGGGAGACCCGCCAAAGCAGGTCAAACTGGGCAAATACACCCTGACGTTTACATATACTGGCCGGATCAGGGGCCTTCCCCCGCAAGCCAAAGGGGGAGTGGTGTCGTTTCCTCCGAGGCAACCGATTGGGACACAGCCGGCAGAACCCCTGCCGCCGCTGGAAGCAGCTGCAGTTGTGATTGCCACCGGCCCCGACGAGTTTTATTTCGGCGGAGGCGGCATGCGCGTCGACTTTACGGCGAACACGCCCGGACCGGCCAATGTGGGACTCGGCGTCGTGCAGCAAGGCAGGTTTGTGGACGGAAAGTGGGAACTTACCCGTTGGATCGAAGGCGATGATGATGCGCAGGGAGAGATCCTGGTGCTGCATCCGGACACGATTTTGCGGGTAATGCCCTACCGCTTTCCATAAGTTGAGGATTTCGATGGCGCCTGCCGGAGCAGTTCTCCAGCAGGCGCAAACAAGGCTCATCGTGGAGTGTGCGCCTTTTCGGGCGCTCGAACGCGCTTTATCCGCGATTTACCCTAAGGAACCTCTGAGCAAGCATGAATTTTAATTGTCTGCGAACGGCCGCGGGCCGGTTTTGCCGCGTGGCCGGACGGCTTACGCTTGTTGGCCTCGCTTTTTGGCCCGGAGAGCGCGTCTTGGGCGCTCTCCGGGTACACTACGCCCCCATAAGGGCCAACCGCTTGCGGTGCTGGTACAGGTTCACCAGCGCAGAGGCGGTACACAGATGGTTGTGGTTCTTCTTCAATCCCCGGAAGCGATCCTTCACAAATCCGAAGATGCGCTTAAGGATGCGGAAAGGATGCTCCACCCTAGATCGCACTCGGCCTTCACCCGGTTCTTGCTCCGCTGTAACTCGTCCACCACCTGCTTATACCGCGTCCGCCGCGAAGTCATGTCCTGGGCGCGCGGCGCGGCCTTGCGGATCGCTTCGCCCTGCCCTTGATAGGCCCCGTCCCCCCAGACTTTCCACTCATCACCGTGCAGCAGGTCCGGCAACATATGCTTGTCCGCCACCGAAGCCGCCCTCGAACACAGCGAGTGAACTATGCCCTCTTTCGAGTCCACGCCCATGTGCGCCTTTCGAATACCATCTCTCGCAGGGAAGTTGTGCCAACAGTAAAGGTTTTGTGAAAACGGAAAGCGCGCAGCGATTTCCAAGGCGGCCCCCGCCGCCGTCTTTTCCACAACCTTTCTCGGTCCCCCGAGCCGCGCGATGGAGTACTCCCCTCGTTGGCCGGATTTCGTGTCCCTTCGGTAAGCCTGCTTAACTCGATTCTGCCGTCGTGGTAGCGTCGGTCTCATGCCCAGCGGGGCCGCCTGGGTTCGGAACCAAGCTCGGATGCTAAACGACGCGGAAAATAGGGAAGTGAACATAGGGGCGGAACAGTAGCAATGCCTTCCGGTACGATCAATGGTTTCAATCTGAACGGGATTTCCGGCACACACAGCTCCCTACTGAGTTTGCCACGGCTACGCAGCCCCGGCCGGCACTCTAAGGAAATGTTATTCCCAGGTCCTTCCGAATCAGCGGCTCTATCGCACCGCTAAGATCAGTTGGATCATACGCAGTCACGCATTCTAGTGGCATGATATAGGCTAGCGCAGACCATCCCCAAAATGGATTCATGCCGTTCCCTTTGCCCGTATCCGCGTCGTAATACTCCCGAGTCACCGGATTTTCGTCCAGAACCAAGCGGAAGGTCTTGAGCGCCAATTGCTTTGCGATTTCGGCGTATCCGTACCGAAGCAGGCCATGAAAGATCATGTAATCCGTCGGGATCCATGTTGGGCCACGCCAGTTACATTCTCCGTTACGGGTTCCCTGATAGTAGTCCGCCTCGGTCTTGGCATAACTGGCGACAGGGTACATCAGCCAGAATTCCTTTGGGTTCAAGAGATGCTCATAAATAAGCCTTTTCGCGCGCTGCGAGGTGGCAACGCCAGCCCATAGTGGACAGAATCCCGCAACTGATTTGACCCTGACGCTTTCACCCGTTTTTTCGTTCCGGTCGTAGTAGAAACCCTCCCTTTCATCCCAGAAAACCTGATTGATCAAGTCGGAGAGATGACGAGCGTGTTCTCTGTACATCACTTGATCCGAGGTTTTACCTAGCTTGCCGGCGATAATCGCCATTGCCCTGAGTTCTCGAACCAGATAGCAGGCAAGATCAACTCCTTCATCCTGATAGGAATTCAGGTCGCCAGCACGTGAAATTTGATTGTCCATGCCACTGGCGTCAGAACTATTCCAAATGGGCAGCCCATTGCGATCTGCATCGTACTGAAACCAGCGCTGGAGGTATTTCTGCAGGCGCGCGTAATACCGCGCACGGAGCCACTCGTAGTCATCTCCATTTTGCTTTGAGCCTAACACTGCAATTTGAGCCAGGAAGGGTTTGAACATCTGGGCAGGTCTTGGGTAGGTAATGCCGATGGTGCGCGATACGAAACCATCAGGCTGTTGTCGATCAAGAAACACTTTGAAATTCGTGAAATTATATCGGCTTATTCCGTAATAGGACAGATATATATTCTCGAAGTATAAGTCCCAATCGTAATATTCTCCGTACGCATATCCGGTAAGAAGCTTTCCGTCTGAATCAGGGAAATCATGCAGCCCCTTAGTTGCAATGTCGCTGTTCAGACTCTTCAATCGTGTGATAAGCCCTCGATAATCCGCTTCTCCGATCATTGACTTCAATGCGTTGACACTTGTCGCCCCGCGCAATGCTTCGCTTGGATGCGTTGTTTGTAGAGCTAGAAACACCAGACTCAGAAGAATCGATTTGAACATTGTTACTGCTCCTTTCTTGATTCACTGGGTCCACAAAGAGCCGCGACCGAGGCGTGCGGCGGCGAGGCTTGCCTGCCGCCTCTTGGCGCTTGCAGGGGCGCGGGTTGCCGTACCCTGCCGCGCATGCCGCTACGGGAAAGGGGGTAGGGCAAGGCCGAGCAAGCCCCACGCCTACTTCGCACCAGTGCCCCTTGGCTGTCGCCGTGGACCCCCGGCGAGGCGCAGGTGCGGCTGAAGATCACGGGTTGGATTTCATTGTTTCTGTGTACACAAAGCGAAGAATTTGGCTGTTCTTCTCTTCACCTTCGGTCATTTGCTGGGTGTGCAATTGGCTCGATATCTTCAATTCGCGTTCGCCACGCGGCTTGTCACCTCTCCTCACCAGAGCCAGACCCAGCCGGTAGTGAGCATCCGCGAGACTGGGGTCCAACTTGGCGGCGGTTTCGTACTCGGCCAGAGCCTCCGAATCGCTGCCGCGCTGGGAATAAAGAATTCCAAGCTGCAGATGGGCCTCAGCGAACTTAGGGTCAAGGCTGACCGCGCTTTTCAGCAGGGCTTCCACCTTCGACGACTCTGCCGGTCCGTTTTCAGTGCGTGACGACTTCCACAGGCTCATGGCATAGGCGTAGCGCGCCTGAGCGTTGTCAGGCTGGATTTGAACCAGCCGCTCCAGACGTGCCGTCACCTCTGCGGCCTTGGAGGGTGACACGTCGTAGATCCTCGCCAGGAAGTAATAGGGCCTGGTATCGCGAGGATCGAGGTCCGCCGCGCGACAGAAGGCGTCAACCGCCTGGTCGTAGAAGGCCCCCATGTAGTAGGCGATGCCCAAGCCGATTCGGAGTCTCGCCGAGTTCGGGTATCGTTCAACCCCCTGGCTGAGCACCGGCACGGCGGGGTCGAGCGTGCGGTGCCGCAAAAGTTCCGCCCCCCAGTTGAAGATGTTGCTCTCGCTCGGGTCCATTTGAGCGGCGCGCTGGTACTCCTGGCCGGCGGCAACGAAATGGTGCCGCGCCTCCTTGACTTCCGCCAGAAGCGCGTGCAGATCCGCGATATCCCGAGTACGCATCAGAGAGTTGATCAGAGATTCCGCCTCGCTCAGCTTGCTTGTCTGAATCTCAGCCAGCGCAAGATCGTACCCGTTCTCATAAGAGCCGGGGTTTACCTCCTGTGCTCTCTGCAGATACGGAATACCCTCAGCAATCTTTCCGCTGTGCAGATAAAACTCGCCGAGATTATGGTTCATGTCGTAGTCCCGGGGCTTAAGGAGCACCGCCCTCTTGAATTCCTGCTCAGCAAGCTGCGGTTTGTTCAGGTGGGAGAGGTTCGTTGCCAGGTTCACATGAGCTTCAGCCGACTGCGGCTGAACTTGCACGGCCTTGCTGAGGAACCGATAGGCGTCTTCGTGGTGATCTTGCGCGGAAAGCACTAATCCCATCAACTCATTGGCGCCGAAGCTATCCGGGTAGCGCTTCAAGATCTGTTCCAGAGAACTCTGGGCTTCTTTGTGTTGCCCGTGTTCAAAGAGCGACTCTGCCGATTGCAGCCGTTGCTCGTCCTCTCTCCTGGTGGCAGAGTTCTGTGCACTCGCCAGGGATACAAGGAACACGCACACGATCACCCATACACTAACCATCAAGCGCAACGGCGCCCAATGTCGTTTTCTCATCTGCACCTCAACCACTCCCCCTGTCCGGGCGCTGATCTTCATTGCCAAGCCTAGTCGTTCAGAGCAAAGGCCAGCGCGAGGAACTGGGACTGCATCTCGGGCGAGAGGTCGCGAACGGATTGAGGACTCCTTCCAGCTTCGGCCATTTCTGTTTCGATGCGGCTGGTGTCAAACGGCCCCCGCGGGAAGATTGCCTGATAGCGCTCAAAGATCTCGCGCGCCTTGGCGACCTGTCGCGTATCGAAGTAAAGGACTGCGAGGGCCGAGTAGGCGCCGGGCCATTCCGGAAGGAGCTCCAGCGCATGGACGAAATACGCTTCGGCCTCTTTGCTGCTGCCCCTCATCACTGCCAGCACGCCCATGCCCCAGACGATCCTGCCCGAATCAGGAATCCTGGAGCGGCCGAGCCCGAGGGTTTGCTCCGCACCTTGAGTGTCTCCTCCCTTCAATTCCGACAACGCCATTGAAAGATAGTGGAGCTCATTGTCGGGGCTCTTTTCGATAGCCTTCCTGTAGGCAGCCTGGGCTTCCGACAGCCTCCCTAAGCGAGTGTCGGTATCAGCCAGAAGCGCGAGATAGCTCACATCCCCACGGCCTTGGGGAGAGAATTCGTCGAGCACCGCGCGTGCCTCAGCATAGTTCTGTTCTTCAAAATAGGCATCGGCCAGATCATACTTGGCGTCATCTGAAGACGGGTCGGCCGCCAAGGCCATCTTGAAGTGCCGGATCGCATCCGCCGCGAGGTGGTATCTGGCAAACAGCACCCCGACACCGAGCGCCGTGCGAAAGTCACCGCCGCTGACCTCGTCCAGATGCTCGATCACCCTGCTGGCATCCTTGATCTGACCCAGCTTCAGGTAGGCCTCGGCCAGCAGATAAAGATCCCGGGGTTCATCCGGACGCTTCGCCACTTCCGTCTGGAGCCCGGCGAGGTCAAGCATGGCACGCTCCCGGGGAGCGAGACCGCTCTGCTGGTCCAGGTAGTCAAAGAGACGCTGGAAGGGATATGGCCCTCGGGAGGTGTTCTTGGCCATCGTCTCAAAGATTTTGAGATCTCGCCTTGCAGCTTCGATCTGATGCAGGGCACGCTCGGTGGTGGCTAGCTTGTAATACACCTCGGAGCGGTTTTTCGTGATCTCGGCCGAGCGACGAAGCAGTGGGAGGGCCTCCTCGTATTCCTTCTGCTTCATCTTGATGGTCGCCAGCTCGATCAGGGCGTCGTCGTAGTCGGGATTCGCCTTGAGGGCCAACTCCATGTGCATCTGGGCCGACGCGAGGTCGCCTTGCCGCGCCTCAATGTAGCCGAGATTAAAAAGACACGCGGGATTGCGAGGATCAATTTCCAGCCCTTTCAACAAGTACTTGCGCGCCTCGTCGTATCGAGCAAGATGCCTGTAGGCGAGCCCCATAAAGGCGTACGATCCGGCGGTAGGGGCGAGATCAATCAGGGTCTGGAACTCCTGGACCGCCTGATCCGTTTTTCCCGTGGTGAAATAGCAGTCGCCAAGCGCGGCACGGAAGTCGGGGCGTCTGGGGTCGATCTTGATGCCGTCCTCGAGCAGAGGGATCGCGTCCTCAAAGTAGTTCTGCACCATGCTCAGGCGCGCCAGCAGGAAGATCACGTCGCTATTCTGAGGAGCGAGTTTGTGTGCTTTCACAAGCGCCCGGAGCGCGTCGAGGTCTTTTCTCTCGCCGTAATAGACTCTTCCCAGAGAATACAAGGCGGGAGCGGAGTCCGGCTTCAGGCTGAGAGCGCGCAGGAGAGCCGTTTCGGCCTTCGCGCTGTTCTTGTTCTGGGAATAGGCTTGCCCGAGGCTCCAAAGAATATCGAAGGTCGAAGGCTGCAGGGCATCGGCGAGCTCGAGCTCGTGAATGGCCTGAGGATAGAGCTTCGCGTCATCCAGTAACACGCCCAAAGAAAAATGAACCCTGACGTCGCCCTTGCTTTCTTCGGAGACCCGGTGGGCGAGGCGCGACGCCTCATCCGCGTGCCCCGCCAGCAACTCGGCGCGCAACAGATTCATGGAGGTGCTCGGATCAGCGGGGCGGACGCGCCCAAAGTACTTGATTGCTTCTTCGGGCTGCCGCTGGCTCAAGGCGAGTAGACCGAGGTTGTAGTTGGCGTCGCGACTGTGGGGGTCGAAACGAACCGCTGCCAGGAACTCCTTCTTGGCCGGCTCGGGAAGGCCCTGGGCGAGGTAGGTCTTTCCCAGGTTGTTGTGTGTGGCCGCCGAACGAGGATCGACCTTGAGGGCCTCCTCGAAGGCCACCTTCGCCTGCGCGAAGTCCTTTTCCTGACTGTAGATGATGCCCAGAAGATTCAGCCCCACGGCGCTTCGGGGTGAGTGTCGCAACCCTTCGAGGACAGCCTCGCGGGCCTTGGTCAAATCTCCTTCATGCATCGAGCGCTGAGCAACAGCGAATTCACGTTGCGCCGGGTCCGCCGTGGCAGATGGCTGCTGCGCCACCGACACCGCCGCGCACAGCAAGCAGGCGAGCACCACGCAGACTGCTCCTACCTGCCGTGCTACGGCATGCCACCCGATGCTCCTTGGAATCATTCGGCCTGGAAGCACACGGCCTCCTCGATTTCCTCTCCATGATACAGCCTTTGGACTGACTTGTATGTAGCCCCCGTGCGCGCAGTCCGAGATGATCGAGGGGTGACAGGATCGGGCCGCAGGGGGCCACCGAGGTGAGAAATGGGGCCGGGAGGCCCGTGCTTCAGGCCTCCCGACCCCGTGGTGAGTTGGAGCGCGGTCGCTCCTCAGTTGCGGCACTAGAAATAGAACTTCAGTGCAAACTGAATCTGACGCGGATCGTTCGCACCATCGATCAGTGAGGTGATCTGGCCGAAGGTTTTGAGGTTCGTGAAGTCCGTGTAAGCAGGTACGGAAAACTGCGGTGTGTTGGTGATATTGAATGCCTCGGCCCGGAACTCCAGGCGCGTCCTGTCGGAGGTTCGAAACTGCTTGGACACCGAGAAGTCGAGGCGGTGGAAACCCGGACCTCGGGCCTGGTAGGGCGCCCCTCCCAAAGGCGCGTAGTTGGTCTGCCCGACTGCCGTCGCTAACTCTGGCTGGGCAAAGGCTGCCGGGTTCATCCACTGGTTCACGTCGTGCGGGCCTGCGTACATGTTCTGGCCGGGAACAATTAAAGCGTTGCAGCCGAAGTTGGCTGTGGTTCCTTGCGGACACCCGATGTTGAAGGGCATCCCGTCTCGGAGGGTAAGGATCCAGTTGGCAGACCATCCGCCGACAATCGCATTGGCGACGCCATGTGCGCTGCCCGCGAAGTGCTTGCCATTCCCGAACGGCAACTGATAAATGCCGCTCAAATGGACCACGTTGGTCATGTCGTAATCGCACAAGCCATAGTCGGCTTGGATGCCGAATCCGGGTAGATACGGCGCACGGTAGCCGGCGCTACCCGCGTTCACCCCTAGCAGTCCGCCGTTGAAGTCGCTTCTGCATTTCGATAAGGTGTAGTTGCCCAGGAGCGAGAACCCCCCAGCGAACCTACGCTCGTAGTTGAATTGGAGCGAATGGTAGTAGGAACTCCCGTCGGTCGCCTCATACGTGCTCGTGCGTGCGAAATCCTTGAAAGGCACATAATTCTGGGGATTGCTCCCATTCGGAAGAATCTCGCTGGTGGCGTTGGTGGTCGGCCCAACATCCAGGTGCCGTCCGAAGGTTCCAACATAGGCCAACTGGGCCGTCTGGTTGGGCGACAACTGATACTGCAAAGTAAAGTTAGCGCCTGCGTCGTAAGGCGTCTGGTAGTTGTATTGACGTCCCACCAGTGACAGTCCGCTGGCGTTGACCGCGGTCGGAGTCAGAGGAATGCCCAGGAACCCCTCCTCCAGGGTCGCAACGTTCCCGTCGGCCGCGTACGTGATGGGGTGTACAGCGTCGGGGGAGAAGAAGGAGAAACTAAACTGGAACGGGTAGTTATTGCCCATATTCGGACCATAACCAATGTTGGAGAGAGCCCCGTAAAAGATCCCATACCCGCCGCGGGCGACGAGTTTCGACGTTACCCGATAGGCAAATCCAACGCGTGGCGCGAAGTTCGTGTTCTGTGTCTGGGACAAGGTTGGATTGCTTGAGCACGTGACCGCGATTCCGTCGAGCGCAGTTAATGACGCGAAGGATGCCGACATCGGCTGCTTGCAGCGGCTGTTCGGAATCAGGAAAGACGCGCTGCCCGGAGGGGCAGGAATGAAGTTCGCCTGGGCGCCGAAATCCTCCTGGTACGGATCGTAACGGTCCCAGCGCAGTCCCAGGTTGATTGTCAGCTTGGAAGTGACTTTCCAGTCGTCCTGGAAGTACAGGCCGTAATAGTTGCGCGTGTCGTCGGTGCCGGCGATGTTGGACGCGAACACCCCGTCGGACCCGCCCACATCGTTGATTCCGCCGGGAACCGTGGTCGCAGTGGGTGTCAGGAGCAGTTGCGCCAACCCCACGCTGCCACCGCCGTTGTTGGGAACCTCGTCGTAGGTACCGCTGAAGTTGAAGCCGCCATGTGACCACGCAGGCTGAAGCAGATAGGCCTTGATGTGGATGAAATCGATGCCTCCCTTAAAGGTGTGCTTGTTGTAGACTTTCGAGAGGTTGTCGTTCAATTCGGTTACGCCGGTATTGAAGTTGGAAGGCATCCAGCCTTCCGTTCCCATGCCGGTCAGTCCCGCAATGTTGATGGCGGGAAGACCGACGTTGCCCATCGCCTGGGAAATCCCTTGGATTCCGAATTGCGCAGGAAGTCCTGGCGGTTGGGGTAGGGTCAGGTTACTGGGATTTCGATTGAAGCCAACTCGGAACTCATTGACGGTGGTTGGCGTAAGGGTGTGAATCTCACCGAGCTCGCCTCCCTGATAGCTCAGCTTCTGGTTGCCGGCACCCCATACCTGACCGCCGGCTTCTCCCGGATACTGAACGGGAATAAACTTGGGCTCCTTCTGCCAGTCGAAGGTCCCGAAAAGCTGATCTTTCGAGCTGATCGAGTGGTCGATACGAACGTCAAATTGGTCCACCGTATCCCGGGTGGCGGGATCGTAGGTGAAATTGTTGAAAATGCCCGAAATGCTCGGCGGCGGGAGTATGCCCAGCAACTTGATCATGTTCTGGTCGAGCCGGCTGGGAGGTATCTGGTTCAGCAGCGGGACGGCCGTCGAGGTAGTGAAATTCGTCATCCCCACCAGACTCCCCTGATAGAAGGGGTCGCGAAGCATGCATCCGTTGGCATTGTTGCACGGGAGGCCCGAAACAGGGTCCGTCATGCCGCTCGTGAGGACCCGACTCGTCGCCGGGTCGAACACTGTGCCAAGCGGGAATGTGCGCCCCAAGGTGTCGGTGCGCGTTCCGCTCTGGCCGGTAATCCGGTCCAGCAGGTCTGTAAAGCCGCTTGCTGCTTCGGCTGCGGTAGGAACACTGTCAAGATAAGGCGAGGCCTGCCGGATCCGCGTGCCCTCATAGTCCACGAAGAAGAAGGTTCTGTTCTTACCATTGTACACGCCAGGAATGGAGATCGGCCCGCCAAGCGTACCCCCAAACTGGTTTTGGCGGTACTCTCCTTTGGTAACGTGCGAGGGAGAGTTTTCGAAGAAGTTCGCAGAATCAAACTTGTCGTTGCGGACGAACTCCCAGACGTCTCCATGGAATTGATTGGTGCCGGATTTCGTCGTGGCATTCACCACGGCGCCCGCCGACCGGCCGAACTCCGCGCTGTAGTTGTTGGTCTGCATCTTGAATTCTTGCAGCGCATCCACCGGAGGGCGCACCGACCATTGCCATGGGAAGTTGTAGCCCTCGTTGTTGTTGTCCAGTCCATTGAGGGTAAATGAGTTTTGCTCAATGGGCGCACCGCTCGCCTCGAAGATGCCGCCGCGATTGGAGTAGTAGACATCAGTGGAACCAGCAGCGAGCGTAGCCAGATACACGTAGTTTCTGCCGTTCAGCGGCAAGTCGTTGATCGACGTACTTCCCACCACCTGCCCCACAGAAGCATTCTGGGTCTGGAGCGTAGGCACTGCCGCCGTCACCTCCACTGTCTGGGTGACCCGGCCAGGGACCAAGCTGAAGTCCACCACAACCTGTTGATCGATATGAACGTCGACTTTGGGGTGGCTCGCGGTCTCGAACCCTTGAAACTCTAGGGTCACGGTGTACACGCCGACCTTGACGTGCGCAAAAACGTATCCACCACTTGTGCCGGTTGTGGTCGTGGCCGTGATACCTGTTCCCTCGTTGGTCAAGGTGGCCTTGGCGCCGGGAACCACAGCACCACTCGAATCCCTCACCGTGCCGAGGACTACACCTTCATCAATCTGCGCATAAATCTGAGGCGGTAGCAAGAAAGCAAACACCGCCACCGTTAAAAGAAAGCCTAGTCGAAGTGGTCTTGAAAGAATCATTGCTAATAAACCTCCCCTCTGATTTGCGACCCGACCCGAGAACTACGCAACGGGCTTGCAGTCCCGAGCATGACTCTGGGCGTTGCGTACGAGGCGCGTAATCCCTACTGGCTGCGCGGGAAAATGTGTTACCTCAGGAGCGGCTTGCCCACCTCCCTCTTCCTGAGCAGGCTCGACTCTCCTGACAACAAACGCTGTGCAGTGTAGTCCTGCGCGGGTCACTGTCAAGGTGCTTTACAGTTCGTAACAGATAAGAGAACGGGTTACAGGCCGCGTGCTTGACGTACTTGGCTCATACAAAAAGGATTAGACGTTGATCAAAGAAGCGGATAGCAAGGACGTTACAAGGTCCGATAAGCCTTCGGAACTCCCTTTCTTCCCTTGCGGCCACTTATGGTATGCTTGTGGTCAACGGTAAGGGGGACAGCCATGGAGGTTGAATTCCATAAAGCGACACCGCAGGACACCCTGTTCCATGTTGACGAGCACCAGAAGGCCTTAGTGCTCCGCGAATTACAGTCTATTCTGGCCGGTCGGGCATTCCAGGGCAGCAAGCGCTGCCAGGAATTCCTGTCCTACGTGGTTGAGTACACTCTGCACGGCCATCTGGAATACCTCAAGGAACGAACCATTGGTGTTGAGCTTTTCCAGCGACCGCCCGAGTACACCACCGGCGAGGACCCGGTCGTCCGTGTTCGTGCGAGCGAGGTGCGCAGGAGGCTGAATCAGTACTATGCCGAAGAGAATCCGACGCCGGAAGTGCGCATCGAGATTCCGGTCGGCTCCTACATTCCCCGGTTCCATTGGAAGCCCCAGGAGGAGCAGCCGCCAAAAGAACGGGCGCTCAAAGAAGAAACCAGAAGCCTTCGAACCGACCATTGGCTCCATCTCATGGTGGTTGCCTTGGCAGCTTCGGCCCTGACTGCCTTGGTCGCGCTGGTTCTGGGTAGCCACAAGCGAATGCAGCCCGCCTCCGCGGTCGACGAGTTTTGGGCGCCGCTGTTCAAGACGTCCCAACCCGTGATGATCTGCCTTCCCACGATGGTTGTCTATCGGCCGTCGCTCAATCTTTACCAGAGATACTCGCGGGAGCACCCAGGCGAGTTTCAGACGCAAGGTGACCGGCTCATTCACCTTCTCCCACTCGACCCGAACGCCACGCTGAATTGGAAGGACATGCTTCCCTCCACCAACGCCTTCGTGTCCAGCGATGACTCTAATGTGGCGGCGAAGCTCTCCGCCCTGTTTGTTCGCATGAACAAGACTCTCCAGGTGAGGAACGCAACCGAGTTGAACTTTGAAGAACTCCGCAATTCTCCCGCCGTCCTGATTGGCGCCTTTAATAATCGGTGGACGCTCGAAATGACCGCCCATCTGCCGTTCGTCTTTGCGGACGATGGCGAAATTGGGAAGATCCAAGAACGGAAGCCCGCGGGAAGAACCTGGCGGCCTCAATTGGATTCTCACGCCTTTTGGACCACAGATTATGCGGTGATCGCCAGGCTCTTTGACTCGAACACCGGCCAACTCCTCATCGTTGCCGCCGGCGTCGGCGGGGCAGGGACATTCTCCGCCGGTGAGTTCCTTTCCCGCGAAGACTACCTGGCGGAAGGTCTGCGGGGCGCCCCCAAGAACTGGAACAAGGGGAACATGGAGATCGTCCTGCAAACGAATATCACGGAGGGCTTGGCCGGCCCGCCCCACCTCGTGGCCACCGAGTTCTGGTAGCTTCCTTGATTTGAAATAGCTTCTAGCGCGGTGGTGGAAGGGAGCGAGAGGGCTCGTGCATCTCTCGGAAGGGAGTCTTGGCTTCGTAAAGCGCGAGGGCGGCTTTCAGAGCTTCCACCAGAGGCTGCCTGTTCTGTTGTGCAGCGAGGGCCACGGCCCGGCGTGCGGTTTGCGCGGCTTCAGGAAACCGGCCCACCTCGGCGTAGGCGGCGGCTAGCGTATAGAGAACTGCCGGGTCTCGTCCGTTCGATAATTGGACCGCCCGCGCCGCAAGTTCGAGAGCCTCAGCACCGTTTCGGTCCGATGCCTCGGGGCACGTAGCCAGTACCCATGCCACTTGGTTCAGGACAGGCAGAGCGTCCGGTTCTCTGCGGAGCCCGCGGCGCCAGTACGCAAGTGCCTCCGAGATTTTCCCCTGCGAGTAGAGGGCATGAGCCAGGTTAAAGTCAGCACGAGCGTTCCCGGGGTCGAGTTCCTGGGCCTTCTGGAAATGCGTGATGGCTTCCTCCAGCCTTCCTTTCTGCCCCAAGGCAACCCCGAGGTTATCTTGGGCGTCAGCGAGCCCGGGGTTGACCTCCACGGCCTTCTGGAAATGGGTGATGGCTTCGTCGAGCCTTCCTTTCTGCCCCAGGGCAAGCCCGAGGTTGTTTTGGGCGTCGGCGAACTCGGGGTTGACCTCCACGGCCTTCTGGAAATGTGCGATGGCTTCGTCGAGCCTTCCTTTTTGCATCAAAGCAGACCCCAGGTTGTTTTGGGCCTCGGCGAACTCGGGGTTGACCTCCACGGCCTTCTGGAAATGGGTGATGGCTTCGTCCAGCCTTCCTTCCTGCCCCAGAGCAGACCCCAGGTTGTTTTGGGCCTCGCTGTACTCGGGGTTCACCTCCACGGCCTTCTGGAAATGGGTAATGGCTTCATCGGGCTTTCCTTTCTGCCCCAGGGCAACCCCGAGGCAGTAGTGGACCTTGGCATCCCCAGGATCGAGTTCCAAAGCCTTCTCCCACTCGGCGATGGCTGCATCACCCTGGCCTTTCTTTGCCAAGTCGAGCCCGCGGTCGATTAGCCGGTAGATCTCAGCGGCCGGCACTTCAATCTTCAACAAGCCGTCTGGGGGAATGTTTACGAACTCGGGGATATTCACGGCGCGGTTGGCGGCGGTGGAGTTCTCGACGTAGATCGCCGGGCTGTCGTTGCCCTGCTCGTCCAAATGGGTGAGGAACATGCCCGTGTAAGGTGAGCGGCTCTTCGAGGAGAAGACCAGCCAGCGACCGTTGGGCGAGAAGCTGTGCCAGGAGTTCATGAGCGGCGTATTGCAACGCATACGGCGCCCCTGCCCGCCTCCCGCAGGGACGATGAAAAGCTGGCTGTCCGGCCGCATTAACAGACCGTTATGGCATTTCACGAAAACAATCCAGCGCCCGTCGGGAGAAACCTTGGGGAAAGTGTTGCTCATGCCGTTCCGGGAGGCCCCGGCGATCGGCTCCGGCCGGCCGCCTTTGCCCCCGTTGAAGGGTATCCGGTAGAGGTCGTATTGGATGGGCGTCTCCTTCGGATCATTGGCGTATTCGGCCAGGTTGCGGCCTGCGGGATAGGGGTCCCGCGCTTCCGCCTGCGCATAGACAAGGTATTGGCCATCGGGACTCCAAACCGCGCCCGTGTGTACATAGCGCGGATCGTCTGCTCCCGGTAGGGCGCGCATTTGGCCTGTGGCCCGGCTGTACCAGGCCAGGATGCCGCGCGTGGGATAGAACACCTGGAGGAAACGGTAGTCCTTGAAATTGGCCACGTAGTATTCGCCCTGCGTGCCTTCCGGGCCCTTGACCATGGTCACCACCCACTGCCCGTCCGGCGAGACTTGTGACATGAACCCAATCCGCGGCTGCGCCACGCTCCGGTCTCGGAAGGTCGCCCACGAGATCACATCCTCGTCCCGGATGGACATTTGCTTTTGGATGGAGGCCAGGACGTACAACCCCTTGTCGTTGGCCGGGCCGTCCAGGTCCATTCCCAGGGTCTTGCCGTCGCGGGGAAAGGAATGGCAGTTGGCGCAGGTGTGAAGGTCCGTCAGTAGCAGACGGCTGCGGGGCTCGGCGATGCTGCGCAGCCGCCAGGCGAGCAGGGGCAGAGCGCTTTGGGCCAGGGGCTTGATCACCCCCTTTTGCAGCTCCGAGGGCATCAACGGCACGTCGCGATAGAAGATCGGCGCTCCCACTGGCTCCCGCGAGGTTTGAATCACCACTGCGCCGCGGGAAACGGGGTGTTCCGGATGCTGGTCTTGGAATCCGGTGATCGTGATTGCAGCTGGATGCTCCACGGAGTGTTTCTTGATTGCCTCCCAGGTCGCGGCCTCCGGCTTCCAAGTGCGTGCTGCGGCTTCCTCCGGTGTTGGCTTGGGCAGCTCGTTCACGGGTGCGATGCAGCGCGGGTCGATCTCGCCGACACGAAATGGCTCGCCCCGTGATTTCACCCGTACCCCGGGCGAGCCATCGGCAAACGCCACCTCGATTAGCCATACCGCAGTACTTTCTGCGGCGTCGCGCCAGAGGAAGGTCGGGGCTGTAATCTCGGGTGGGAAGATCGATCCTTCCGCCGGGTAATCAATCGTGATCGGGGCCAGCCGGGCACCCTCAGGTGTGGACGATAGAGAAGAATCCGCCGAAGGTGCACGTGCCGCTTGCTGCATGAATGGCAAACCTGCCGCGCGTGCGCCATGCTTCGCAGCGGGTCGCTTGTGGACCCCTGCCAGCGCTGTGACTACAATCCCAGTCATGAAAATGCAAGCTGTCAGCCGTTTCACCACAAGCCCGTCTCTCCTCGGCCAAGGCACCAATGGGCTGGCCGATTGGCGTCAGGTTACTCGGGTCCCGGACCGGCTGTCAAGCAAGCGTAGCGCAAACCGCAGACCAGCCATTTCGGAACACGGCTGGTGCCCGCGTGGGTTGCCGGATTTGGGCCGAGAGGCTGCATTCTCGTACTGGGTGCAACAAGCGAGCAGGAGGGAAACGACCTCGGAGCGTCCGATAGCCTCTAGCAGTGAGGGGCTGCCCCAAAATCCGCCTCTCGGGATGCCCATGGAGCCCGTAGTTCCAATCGCGGACGCTTTTCGTTCGTCCGAGAACTCCTCCTTGGCGCTTGCTGCACTCGTAAAGAGTGCCGTGACGTTGTATAGTGTGATTTCAGATCGGAGATAAGAATCGAATTCTCTTGTATTGTGAGACGGCACAAAGGAGCAAACACGTGAAACGCTTTCCGGTTGGCATTTTCCTGACCATTGTCTTGGGTTTGGCCTTTGTTTTCCTGCTGGCAGCAGCGGACTTCCCTCCCCTGGACGACGGGAGCGACCACGGCGATCCACCGTTTCTGACCCAGAGCGGGTGGAAGCCCTTGCTGAACGGCAAGAACCTCGACGGGTGGGCGCTGGTCGACCCCAACAAGAAGGGAAAGTGGTTGGTGACCAGCGGCGTAGTGTGGGGTGGTACCGCCAATCCGACAATGTTGATCGGCCTGCCCACTCCGGGCGACCGCATCGTGAACACGGATGTTGACCCGCAGGGCAACGCCTCGAACATCTACACCACCGAGAAGTTCGGTGACGCCGAGATCTACGTCGAGTTTATGATCGCGGCTCACTCCAACTCCGGAGTCTATCTACACGGGCTCTACGAAACCCAAATCTGGGATAGCTGGGGGTTCGTGCCCCGGCTGCTAACGGATCAATGTGGCGCCATGTACCACTACAGCGGCGGTCCCATCAACGGCGTGGACGGTGGCATCGGGCCCAAGGCGCGCGCGGATCGGCCCCCAGGGCAGTGGCAGTCGTTCCACTTCTGGTTCCAGGCTCCGCGGTTCGACGCATCGGGCAAGAAAATCACCAACGCCAAGTTTATCCGCGTTCTACACAACGGCCAGATAATTCACGAGAACGTGGAGCGGCTGGGCCCAACAGTCGCTGCGATGAAGATTCCGGAAGCCCCCATGAATCCGCTCATGCTTCAGGGCGATCACGGGGCGGTGGCGTTCCGCAACATTTACGTCCGCCCGCTCGAACCGTTGTCTACTCCCGCGGCTCCCGACCTTCAGCCGACCTGCCAAGCACCGATGTCCGGACGTGGCGGGCGGGGCGGGCCGCCGCCGGCGCCGCCGAACCGGTAACCGCGCCTCACGGCAGCCGACTGCCGGAAGCGCGCCCTGTTGCAGGAGGTGCATAACTACAAAGGGACCTCACCCATGATCAAGACATCAGGTCATTCGATCTCACCGCGGGCAGGGGGGCTCTGCGCTCTGCTGGCGTGCGTCGCCTCGCTTGCCTTTGCTCAGAGCAAGCCCATCCCACAGCTCGTCAAGCAGGGCGACAAGTTTACCTTGCTGGTGGACGGCAAGCCGTTCATCATGCTCGGAGGACAGGTCGGCAACTTCAGCGCGTACCCGGACCGCATAGAGCGCGCCCAGCCTACCTTCCGGGCGATGAACCTCAACACGGTGGAGTATCCGGTCTACTGGAACGTCATCGAGACCGAGGAAGGCAAGTTCGATTTCTCCGGCTTCGACCAGATCCTCCGCGGCATCCGCGCGCAGGATCTGCGCGCCGTCATCCTCTGGTTCGGCACCTGGAAGAATGGCGCCATGGACTGGAGCCCCAACTGGGTCAAGGCCGATCCCCAACGTTTCCCCCGGGTGCTGGACCGCGGCGGAAGGCCGATCCGCGTGCTCTCGCCGCATTCCAAGACCAACCTCGAAGCCGACAAGAAAGCCTACGTCGCCATGATGAAGCACCTGCGCGAGATCGACGAAGCTGAGCGCACCGTCATCATGGTGCAGGTGGAGAACGAGCCGGGCCTGCTGGGCAGCCCCCGCGACTATTCACCCCAATCGAACAAGCGGTTCGGCGGTCCCGCGCCGGAGAAGCTCGTGACGGCGCTGAAGAAGAAGCCCGGTACCTGGAAAGAAGCCTTCGGGCGCGAGGCCGAAGAGGCCTTCACCGCCTACGCGCTCTCAGGATATATCAACGAAGTCGCGCGCGCGGGTAAAGAGGTGTATCCGCTGCCCACGTATGTCAATGTGTGGAACGGCGGTTACGGGACCAACGACAACTGGGAGCGCTTCGACCGTCCCGGCGAGTCGTACCCAAGCGGTGGGGCCGTCTCGCACATGCTGGACCTATGGAAGGCGAATGCTCCAGCCATCGACATGATCGCCTCCGACATCTACCACCAGTCGCCCATCACGTATCTCAAAATCCTGAACAACTACAGGCGTCCGGATAACCCGCTGTTGATCGTGGAGACGGGTAGCGGCATCGCCGCCCGGGCGTTCTATTATGCCATAGCAGATTTCTCGGCCATCGGCTTCGGGCCCTTTGGCGTCGATGGCGGCGCGGAATTGCGGCCGGACATGGCTGCGGTGGCTGCGGACTTCCGCCTTTTCAAGACGGCGATTCCCGTGATCGCCGAGGCACAGGGCACACCGCGCCTGAAGGCGGCGGTCGAAGAGACCGGGATCGGAGCGCGCAACCTGATCTTCAGCAACTATGACCTGCTGGTGCGCTTCCATCCGCCGGGGAGAATGCCGGCCGGAACGATTGCCCAGCCCGCTGCGACGACGCCCGCCGACCCGTCGGCCAGAGTGATGGTGACCGAGCTCGGTCCGGACGAGTTCCTCGTGATGGGCTTCGAGTCATCCGTCGAATGGCGCCCGGTGCAAGGGTCTGACTACACCGCCGCCCAATTCCTCCAAGTGGAAGAGGGCTATTACGAGAACGGGGCCTGGAAGCGCACGAACCTTGGCAGCACGTCGCAGGGTGACTACGCAGGTCCCACGATAAAGCTGCCCGCGCAGGGTGCCCTGATGCGGGTCAAACTGATGAGATATTGAACCGAGTTGAGAAAGGAGACCGCTCAGATGGATTCCAATGAGTCAAGCAAAAGGGTGCTGTCCCGGCGCAGCGCGCTCGCCGCCTGCCTTGCGCCTCTGGTGGTCCCACGTCATGTTCTGGGAGGCGCTGGTTATCAGGCCCCCAGCGACAAGCTCGCGATCGCCTGCGTGGGCGTCGGCGGCATGGGGAAAAACTACCTGAACGGCTGCAAGGACGAAGCGATCGTCGCGCTGTGCGACCTCGATCACGAGTTCTCCGCGCCGGTATTCAAGCAGTATCCATCCGCCCGGCTCTACAAGGATTTCCGGGAGATGTTCGATAAGGAGCAGAAGAACTTCGACGCGCTCATTGTCGCCACGCCGGATCACTGGCACTCTCATCTGGTGCTGGCCGGTCTGAAGATGGACAAGCACATCTACTGCGCCAAGCCGATCACCCACACCATCGCCGAAGCCCGCCGGGTCAAGGAGGCGTGCCTTGCCTCGAAGCGCACGACCAAGGCGAGCATCCAGGATTCGCGCACCAGCTATGCCCGGGCCACAACGGAACTGTTGCTCACCGGAGTGATCGCCCCGATCCACGAAGTGCACTTCTGGACCGGGACCTTTTGCGCCAGCGGGCTGGCAAGGCCGGAGGCCCAGACGCCGCCCGAAGGGATGAATTGGGACCAGTGGTGCGGCCCCTCCCCGTATCGTCCGTACCACAAGACCTACCATTACGGGAACTGGCGTCCGTGGTGGGACTTCGGCACGGGCACGGTGGGCGACTTCGGTTGCCACACGCTCCAGATGTACCATGACGAGCTCGAGATGGGACAGCCGGACTGGGTGGTCGGTGTTGGTTGCCAAGCCTTCTGCCTGGAAGGGCGCGTGGACAACCGCGAATGCATGAGCATCGCTAACACGGTGCAATGGCGCATCCCCGCCCGCGGCAACCGTCCGCCCATGATGGTGTATTTCTATGATGGCGGCCTTACGCCGCCCCGGCCGGAAAGCATGCCTCCGGATGTCCCCATGCCTGGCAACGGATGCATGTTCGTCGGCAAAAAGGGCGTGCAGATCTCGGCATTTTACGGCGGGAACCCCTGGCTGCCATTCGGCGCCCAGCCGCGGCCGGGCGTCAAGGTGCGAGGTCTCCCCGGAGGATGGCTCCTCCCCGAGGACCGCTTCAAGGACTTCCAGCAGCCTCCGCCGACCTTGGCGCGCTGCGAAAAGCCGGATCACTACACGGAGTGGGTCCGCATGTGCAAGGCCGGCAAGAAGTCGATTACGCCGATCGAATTCGCCTGCGGGCTGACGGAGTTTGCGTTGCTTGGGACACTCGCGGAGCGTAGGTATGGGACGCCCGTGACGCCGCCCGCTGGCGCAGTGGGAGGTGGCGGTGGAGCGGGAGCCGCCCGCGGCCGGCGAGAGGCGAAGGTCCTCGCTTGGGACTCGAAGGCCATGAGGTTCACCAACGACGACGCGGCCAACACCCTGGTGGATACGCCTTACCGCAAGGAGTGGGACTACAAAGTCTAGTTTCCCGGATGGGGGGCAGGTTTCCGGCCTACCCCGCAGAAAAGCGCTACCGGGTTCCAGGCCCTCCGCTTATCAAGAACAAAACGCTTCGTGTTTCTTTACCACTTGCGATTGCCGCGACCGCCTTTGGGCAGACTAAGCCCCTTCCACAACTGGTGAAGACCCATAGATGAGGTCACAGCTTCCTCCTGCGTGCAGCAGGTGAGGCGGCCATCCACACGGAACGCGCGAGGTTGCGCTCCGGAGCCGGCCCCGTCACTACTCGAAGCGATACGCCGCGTAAGTGCGCGGCATTTGCAGGACTTCGAAGACGGTCGTGTTGCCGTTCACATAGCCACGCAACTGGGCGCCGGTCCGCAGGTCGAACAGTTTGGCGGATGCCTGCCTGACGACAATCTTGTAGCGCACCGGGCCGGGCTGATAGGACCGGGTGACGAACGTGTTGTTGTCGTACGTGAACAGGCAGATCTTGCTGGGGCTGTCCAGGTATAGCGGGATCTCCCGCATCAGGTGCCGGCGGATTTGGGAAAGGACTTCCGGTGGAAGCTGATAGAGATCGCTTTGGTTCTCCGGTATCGTCAGGACGTAAAGCCTGCCCTTGTCCAGGCCCCTCGCGCGCAGCAGAACCGGGTAGCGGCTGTCGTCTTTGTAGATCGCCTGAATGATCTCTTCGCTATCCACCAGCCCGTAGGCAAGCTGGGGAAGGACGATGTCGCTCTGGGAGTAGTAGTAGTTGGCCGGCTCCTCATCATAGTCCCACCGAAACGTGAACTTGTTCGCGATCACGTTGCGGCCGGTGTACTCCACCTCTACCAGCTTTTCGATGCCTTTGCCTTCCAGCGCCTTGAGCAGTCCGGTGGTGATCACGATGGTCTTGTTGGCATTCAGATGCTTCCAGATTTTGTCCACGATCTGAGGGTCGTACTTCGCATGTTCAGTGAGCAGGATCGTGTCGCGGCCCTCCGGAAATTCCGGGTAGAGATCCATGGGGATTCCGATCATCCCGATGTAGTTGTGAAGGTACATCTCGCCGGAAGAATGATAGGGTTTGTAACTGGCTACGCCGTAAGGATTGCCCAGTTTGCCGAGGAACGAATCCAGCTTTTCGTAGGCATCGCCGGCCACGGACGCGAGGATGCTCGTGACTTTGGCAGATCCGTCCGGCTGCCGGAGGGATTCAAGCAGCTCTCCCCAAGACCAGATGGTGATCTCTTTTGGTTTGGCAAATAGCGTGTCCTCAAGCTGCTCGGCAAAGCGGTTGAGCGTCTGGCGCTGCCCGGGGTCGACCCAGCCGCCGCCGAACTTGCCCGGCTTGACGTGCTCGAAGTACCGCATCAGTCCGTAGCTCTGATAGGGCTGGAGGTGCTGCACCGTGTTCTCCGCGTCCCTGGTCTCAGTGCCGGCGTAGATCATGTCGAAGACCTTCGGCTGCGCCTCCAGGTTGTAGCCGGAAAACTGGTATTGCTCGTACCAGTTTGGCGGTTTGAAGATGAGATTGATCCTGGGGTTGACGCTTTTGGCGGTCTTCACCACCAGGTTCTCGCCGACGTCCTTCATGACTTCCAAGCGGAACTCGGTCCAACTCCTGTTCCCCCTGGCCCGCTGACATAGGTCGCAGCGGCAGTTATACATGAACAGGTCGTCGAAGATGAGTTCGTCGAAGATGGCGGCGGAAAAGGCTACCAGCTTCCGGAAGCGCTCGCGGTGCGCCGGATTGGACCAGCAGAAGGACCGGATCCGGTCGCCCTCCACCCCCAGAACCGCCATGATGCCGCCGGACGTTCGGATGCCCTTACTCTCGAAGAACTGCTTGACCTTGCGGACATCGGCCTCGCTGACCTCCTGGTCCGCGCGGTAGGTCTCCAGCCAGACCTTGTTGAACTTGATGGACGCATGCACGACGTCGAAGCTGTCCTGCATGAATTTCGGATCGGCCGCCATGCGCCGCATGTCGTCTACGGGGATGTAGATTGCGCTGTTGAAGTTCTGGTAGTGTTCCGCCGTCTGGGCATACGCGGCGGGGCCGCCGCAGCCTAACACGATGCCCACGGTTGCCAATGCGATCGTTCCGAATTGCGATTTCGTGATTCTCATGTTTTCCTTTCTCCCTGAGCCCCGCTCTGCGGCGCTGGATTCGAGGGAGTAGAGACTACCTCGATCTCTAATAGGTGGCCAGCGAGACGCGGAGCACCACAGGCTCCGCGCCAAAGTCCTTCGACAGCATGGTAGACCGTATCCGAACCAGAGTCCACTTGCCCTAGTCGGCCGGCTTCGATTGGGTACCTCTCCTGTCGTGCAATGAACTGCCGGAATGCTTCCGCAGCGCGGTGGGAAGGGTTTTAACCGGAGGCGATATGTGATATACGTATTTCAAAGAGGATGTTATGAGACCGCGACCACTGACTGTCGTTCTCCCGCTTCTTTTAGCGGCAGGCATGGCCCAGGTGCTTGCCGCCGCTGAGCCATTCCGCGATCCCAACCTGCCGCTTGAGCGAAGAGTGGACGATCTGGTTTCCCGGTTGACCCTGGATGAGAAGATCGCAATGCTGGGGCAGGTCCAGCCGGCCATCCCGCGGCTGGGAATCAAAGCGTTCACAAACTGGACTGAGGGCCTGCACGGTTTGGGCTGGGTGCGGGGCGGGAGCGTTACGGCCACCACCTTCCCGCAGTCGGTCGGACTGGGCGAAACGTGGGACCCCGAGATTCTTCGCCAGGTCGGGGCCGTTGAAGGGTATGAATCCCGAGTCTATTTTAAGAAGTACGATGGCGCTCGCGTTGGCCTCGCCATCCGGGCGCCCAATGTGGATCTGGCCAGGGACCCCCGGTGGGGCCGGACGGAGGAGGTGTTCGGCGAGGACCCATACTTCGTCGGGAAAATGGCGGTTGGCTTTATCCAGGGGCTTCAGGGTCACAACACGAAGTACCTGCTCACGGCGTCGACGATGAAGCACTTCCTGGCCAACAGCAATGAGGATGGCCGGACAAGTTCCTCATCCGACTTCGACGAACGAAACCTCCGCGAATACTACCTGGTTCCGTTCCAGATGGGCATCCTGGAAGGGAACGCGCAATCGTTTATGGCATCGTACAACGCGGTCAACAAAATCCCCGACACGGTGTCCCCGTTCATCCGAGACATCGTGGAGAAGGAATGGAAGTTCGACGGAATGGTGAGCACGGACGCCGGCTCTCTTCCCAACCTCACACGCCAGTTCCACTACTATCCGGATCCCACCGCCGCGGTGGTGGGCGCGGTCAAAGCGGGCATCACCGTGTTCCTCGATCAATACGCCGCGCCATTAAGGGACGCCCTGGAAAAGAAGCTGCTTACGGAAGCGGATATTGAACGCAACATCCGGGGCAACTTACGGATGCGTATGCGGCTGGGTGAATTCGATCCGCCCGAGATGTCGCCCTACAACAACATTGCGGGGACTGAGGAACCCTGGTATGGCGAAAAGAACAAGGCACTGGCCAGAAAGGTGACTCAGGAATCCATCGTCCTGCTCAAGAACCGCGATAACCTTCTGCCCCTGGACAAGAGTAAACTCGGCTCTATTGCCGTGATCGGCCCCTTCGGGGACAGCGTTGTTGTGGACTGGTACGCCGGGATGCCCCCTTATACGGTGACACCGCTCGAAGGAATCCGGAACAAGGTGGGGCCAAACGTCCGGGTCCGGTATGCGCCGGACGACAACAACAGCAACGCCGCCAATCTCGCCGCCGAATCCGACGTTGCCATCGTGTTCGTAGGCAACCATCCCACATGCAATGCGCCGTTCGGCCGGTGCGCGTTGCCCAGCGAGGGCAAGGAAGCCGTGGACCGCAAGTCAATCGACTTGGACCCAGGGCAGCTCAACCTGATCCGGCGAGTGAAAGCGGCTAACGCCAAGACCATCGTCGTGCTTATTTCCAGCTTCCCTTACGCCATCGGTTGGGTTCAGGAGAACGTTTCCGCGATTCTCCACATGGCACACTCCAGTCAAGAGGAAGGGAACGCTTTCGCCGATGTGCTGTTTGGCGACTACAATCCGGCCGGTCGACTGGTGGCCACGTGGGTCAAGTCGCTGGATGATTTGCCCCCCATGATGGACTATGACATTCGCCAAGGCCGCACCTATATGTATTTCAAAGGGCAGCCCTTGTATCCTTTCGGATTCGGCCTGAGTTACACCACATTCGAGTATTCCAACCTGCGCACTTCGGCCGACTCGGTGGACGCCGCAGGCGAGGTAGTGGTCAGCGTGGAGGTCAAGAACACGGGGACCCGCGACGGCGATGAGGTGGTGCAGATGTACGTTAAGCAGCTCAATTCCGCGGTGGAGCGGCCCATAAAGGAACTGCGGGGATTTCAGCGCATTCCACTCCGCCCGAACGAGACGCGGACGGTCCGGCTGCCGCTGAAAAGGACCGATCTGACTTACTGGGACGCGGGCAAGCAGAGCTTCGTGGTGGAGCCCGGTCGCCTCAGCATCATGTTGGGTGCGTCTTCCGCCGACATTCGACTGGAAAAGACGATTGAGGTGAAGGAGAGTGAGACGAATTAGGCCGACCCATACTTGGTCGATGGGCATCATGGGCTCCGGGCAAGGCGTAAAGCCAAGCAACCTGTCCGCCGCACCCGGTAAGCCACCCGCCGCTGAATGCGACGAGAACCTTCCGGATCCGCGCGGACGAAATTCCTATACTTGTAACGGAGGTGCGAGAGTGCGAAGAACTCAGTCTTGTCACAGTCTTTCTTCGGCTATTTTCATTTCGTCAGATTCGCTGAGACATGAGGTTCCAACTGGCCTTCTGGTCCGAGCTATTCAGATAATTTTGCTGATGGTAGTCTGCGCCGGCGTTACCCATGCCCAGATCTCACCGGTCGTTTTGGATCGCGACGGTAGTACGATTGTGCTTGAGCCCTATGCGCCAAACATCGTTCGCGTATCGCTAAGCCTGAGGAAGGATCGCGCCCTGGGCAAGCCCGGCTATGGTTTCGTGGCGACTCCCACGGCAGAGACTTGGACACACCAGCAATCTGAACAAGGCGATATCTACCAGTCCTCTCGCCTGATCGTCAGCGTGGCGGTGAATCGTCCCGGCAAGCCGATGGCGACCGAGGTGGATATTGCGAAGTTCTTCAACGGCTCCACTCCCGGCGCCGACATCTCCATCCGAACACCGGAAGGTAAGACGCTGCTGCACATGACGGGATGGTCCATGTCTCGACCCAACCACAAAGACGGCAACGCCGGGGTGTTGAACGACAAGAGCCCTTCCGATCCACCGTTCTACGAGGTGGGCGCCAGCTTCGTTTCTCCCGATGACGAGCACTACTATGGCCTTGGCCAGTATCACGAAGGTTTCCTCGACCATCGCGGGCACCGCATCGAGTGCTGGCACAACTACACCGCCACCGGAGGGCCCAGTGTCTGCATCCCCTTCCTGGTGACCAATTACGGTTATGGAATGATCTGGGACAATCCCTCCAAAACCGTCATCGAGCCGGGTTTCAACGAGCAGACGCGCTGGACGTCCGAGGTCGGCGACCGCGTGTCCTTCTTTGTGATCGCCGGCGCCACGTTCGACGAAATCTACGCTGGTTATCGCCTGCTGACCGGCGCCACGCCCATGCTGCCGAAAGCCGCTTACGGTTACATTCAGTGCAAGCAGCGCTACGCCTCGCAGGAAGAGCTGCTGAATGTGGCCAAGGGATATCGCGAACGGCATCTTCCCGCCGACATCCTGGTGGTGGACTGGTTCTACTACACCAAAATGGGACAGATGGATTTTGTTCCCGACAAGTGGCCGGACCCCGCGGCCATGAATCTCGATCTTCACCGCATGGGCTTCCAGACGATGATCAGCGTGTGGCCGCGATTCACCAAGGGTTCACGCTACTATGATTTCCTGCTGAAGAAAGGCTGGTTTGAGCACCTCGCCAACGGTACACCTACCGACGGCCTGCCCTATGACCGGGCCGGGTCTGACATCGACACGACCAATCCCCAAGCGGCGCGCTGGTTCTGGGACACGATTCGCGACAACATCATCAGCAAAGGTTTTGATGCCATCTGGGCCGATGAAACGGAGCCCGATCTGCCGCCCAATGGCAGTTATTTCTTTGCCGGGCCGGGTACGCGGTTTTTCAACATCTACCCTTTGATTCACACCGCCGCTCTTTATGACGGCTTCCGCCGCGATGTGAATCATCGCGCCCTGATTCTTTCCCGCGACGCTTATCTGGGTGCACAGCGCAACGGAACCATGTTCTGGTCGTCCGACATTTATCCTACGTGGGATACGCTCAAGCGCCAAATCCCCACCGGGCTCGACTTCACCGCTTCGGGCATGGCCTATTGGACACAGGATATCGGCGGCTGGCAGTATCTGCCGAAGGAGCATCATCCGGCGCATCCGCCGCTGCTCGATCCTTCCGACGCGCGCGATAACGTGGGCGGATACGACGATTATCCCGAGCTCTACACGCGCTGGTTCGAATATGGCGCGTTTCTACCGATTTTTCGGGCCCACGGCAGCCGCCTCTATAACGAAGTCTGGTCCTACGGAAAACAGGCGGAGCCAATCCTGGAGAAATATCTGAAGCTGCGCTACCAACTCATGCCGTACCTCTATTCGCTGGCCCACAATACTTACCAGACAGGCGCGCCCTACATGCGAGCGCTGTTCATGGATTTTCCCCAGGACCCGAAAGTCTCGGATTTAGGCGATGAATACATGTTGGGTCCGGCATTTCTGGTTGCTCCCGTGACCGAACAGGGCGCGACCACCCGCACGGTTTACCTCCCCGCCGGCACCGACTGGTATAACTTCTGGACCAACCAGCGTGTCCGCGGCGGGCAGGCGATCCAAGTCAATGCTCCCATTGACACGCTACCGCTCTTTGTTCGCGCCGGGTCGATCCTGCCTCTGGGTGAAGCCATCGAGAGCACCAGCCAGGTTCAGCGGATTGCCAAGGTGCGCGTTTATCCCGGAGCTGACGCTGACTTCAGGCTCTATCAGGATGACGGCAAGACTTATGCCTACGAGAAAGAGGAGAGCCTCATCACCGTCCTGCACTGGAATGATGCCACCGAGAAGTTGAGCCACGAGGGGCCCGCGGCTTGGACGGAGCCGGACTCCGAAATCATTGAGGTGATTGGGCCGTAGACAGAATGCTAGCAAGAAGACTTTGGTGGCGCCCTCCCCCTCTGCGTCAACGTCGCGCCGGGAACACACCGCTGTGCCGTGTTGGGCGACTCCGTCAAGCAAGGCGCGCCGGGCACCTACCAAAGCGGTGAGCCTTCTGGCAACGTCATTCCCATCTGGAAAGTCGCTGCACCCGCGCTCGACATGGTCTCACCCGACAACTACGCTCCAGAAGCCGCGGGCTTGGCAACGCGGTCCCTTGGAGTTACTGTAATTGGCTACGCGTTGCAAAAACGTCGAATTTGAGACGGATTTGAGAGAAACAGCTCTAATTAGTGCAATTGGTTGTGAAGTCTACTCCCGCCAGGACGGTCAAGACAGAAGTTCTGGTTTGGGCGTTCGTAGACAGGAGGTATCGGCATGAGAGAAGTCGCACTACGGTTGGCCGCTTGGTGCCTCGTGACGGGTCTCGCCACCGCCCAAACGCCCGCCCAAACCCGATATCAGTATCCATTTCAGAATCCCAACCTCTCGATTGAGGAAAGGGTCACTAACATCATCTCCTTGTTGACCCCAGAGGAGAAGATCGACGTCCTGGGCGCCAATTACTACCTAGGCAGGAATCCCCCTCCCTCTTTGGCGCGTCTGGGGATCCACGGGTACAACCAGGCCGAGGGCTTGCATGGGTTGGCGCGAGGCAGAGCCGGTAGCCCCAATGCCATTCCGACTACGACTTTCATTCAGTCCATCGGGCTCGGGGAAACCTGGGACCCGGAGATTCTCCAGAAGGCCGCCGCCGTCGAGGCCTACGAAGCGCGCTGGCTCAACCAGACCCAGGGATACAGCCACGGCGGTTCCGCGTCGCTGATTATCCGCGCGCCGAACGCCGACCTCGGCCGGGACATCCGCTGGGGCAGAACGGAAGAGTGCTACGGCGAGGATGCTTTCCTGAACGGCACGCTGACCGCCGCGTTCGTTCGGGGGCTCCAGGGCAATGATCCCAAGTACTGGCAGACCGCCTCCCTGTTGAAGCACTTCCTGGCCAATAGCAACGAGAACGGCCGGATGAGAACTTCCTCCGACTTTGACGAGCGGCTCTTGCGCGAGTATTACTCCGTGCCCTTCCGCATGGGGGTCGAGGCAGGGGCCCGCTGTTACATGGCCGCCTACAACGCCATGAACGGCATCCCCATGACCGCCCAGCCGATCTTGAAGGAGATCACCGTCAAGGAGTGGGGGGTGAACGGCATCATTGTCACGGACGCGGGCGCTCTCGACGGCATGGTGAGGGGTCACAAGTACTATCTGGACCTGCCCACGGCCGCGGCGGGTGCGGTCAAGGTCGGTATCAACCAGTTCCTCGACGGCGTCTACAAGGACGCCATCACACAGGCCCTCCAGAAGAACCTGCTCAGCATGGCCGACCTCGAGGAGGTCATGAGAGGCAGCTTCCGGGTGATGATCAAGCTCGGACTGCTCGATCCTCCCGAGATGGTTCCCTACGCCAAGATCAAAGACGGTCCGGAGCCCTGGACGAGGGACGAGAACAAGCTGCTGGCCCGCCAGGTGACGCAAGAGGCGGTGGTGCTCCTGAAAAACCAAAACAATCTGCTGCCTCTGGATGAGTCCAAGCTGAAGTCCATCGCGGTTGTCGGCCAGCGGTCCAACGACGTCGCCTGGGATTGGTACAGCGGCGTGTTCCCCTATGAGGTTACTCCGCTCGATGGAATCAAGAGTAAGGTCGGCCCCGGCGTCAAGGTGAACTTCGCCCTCAACAACGACAACAACGCGGCGGTCGAAGCGGCCAAGGCCTCCGATGTCGCCATCGTCGTCATCGGCAACCACCCCACCTGCGATGCTGGCTGGGGCCAGTGCGAAGCCCTCAGCGACGGCAAGGAAGGCATCGACCGCAGGTCCATCGACCTGCAGCCCGAGCAAGACCAGTTGATCAAGGATGTCTACAAGGCCAATCCGCGGACCATTGTGGTGATCAAGGCCAGCTTCCCGTTCACCATCAACTGGGCGCAGGAAAATGTGCCCGCCATCGTTCACATGGCCCACAACAGCCAGGAGGAGGGCAACGCTCTGGCCGACGTTCTGTTCGGCGACTACAACCCCGCCGGGCGTCTGGTCCAGACCTGGGTGAAGTCGATCGACGATTTGCCGCCCATGATGGACTACAACATCCGCCACGGCCGCACGTACATGTACTTCAAGGGTGAGCCGCTGTATCCGTTCGGCTACGGATTGAGTTACACGACGTTCGCTTACTCGAACCTCCGCACCAGTACTGCGCGTCTGCCCAAGGACGGGCAGGTCACCGCCAGCGTGCAGGTCCGCAATACGGGCAAGCGGGACGGGCAGGAGGTTGTCCAGTTGTACGTAAAGCATATGGGCTCCAGGGTCGATCGGCCGATCAAGGAGCTCAAGGGCTTCCAGCGCGTCGCCCTGAAAGCGGGCGAGATGAAGACCGTCCATCTCACACTTGAGGCAAAGGACCTTGCCTACTGGGATGCGGCGAAGAAACGGTGGGTGGTGGAGGACGAGAAAGTCAACCTGATGGTGGGCGCCTCCTCGGCCGACGTCAAGCTGCAACAGACGATCAGCGTAGGATTGTAGCTGCCTGAGTCAAGAGCTTATCTACCTAGACTAGGGGATTATCACTTTGATTTACTCCACTCTCAAGTGTAGATGCGGCAGACACTCCCCAGCCGCTCTCCTTCAATGCTTCCTTAAAGGTCGATTACACGGCAGCGAGCAGGGCTTGTCAAACGGGCAAGAACGGGCCGTCGGAACTCCGCTGATCTCGCTGGGACCCGGTCTGGTGGCCGGATTCGTTCTTTTTAGGGAAGGAAAAGCGTACGATGCACATGCGAGAGGTCTAGATCGGAAATCCCGGTGTAAGAATAGTCTTCTTGACTGGCACTTCTGGCGCATGAAATGAGGCTCTCGTTGAGAACTCCTGCGAGCCGAACTATGAAAACCGAATCGAGGAAAAATGCTGAAGCGATCTGTGCGAGCCGCAGCCGGAATCGCGGCGTTGGCTGTTGGTTTTCTCTCATTTGTACCGAGTCTTCTATTCACAGTAGTAGCCCCATCGTCGTTCGAGGGCGCACAGGGTATGCAGTCCTCCCCGTCGTCAAACCAGCAGACTAAATCGGACGCGAACCAGATTCCCATAACGCCACCGCCCATGGGTTGGTCCTCATGGAACAGTTTTTCCAATACCGTGGATTCAAATGTAATCATGCAACAAACGAAAGCCCTGGTGTCCTCGGGAATGAAGAAAGCGGGCTATCAATACATCAATATCGATGAGGGTTGGTGGCTCGGGGAACGAGATCAAACTAGCAATATCGTGGTCGATGCCAAACAGTGGCCGGCTTTGCAACCCGGTGAACAGCCAGGTGACATGTCAAACATTGTGAGGTTCATCCACGGCCTTGGACTAAAAGCAGGTATCTATACGGACGCTGGAGAAGCGGGGTGCAGCTTCTATGGACCCGACCTTGGTCCGCCAATACTGCATACCGGCAGCGAGGGACATTACGATCAGGATTTCTTAAAGTTCGCGCAATGGGGTTTCGATTACGTCAAGGTAGATTGGTGCGGCGGGAATAAGGAGAACCTG
>Ga0326728_10006351_pt1 | contig 31927 bp, 46 predicted proteins | sample MB3enrmetagenome_FD_207602 | JGI IMG/M metagenome (GOLD analysis project Ga0326728, IMG submission 207602) | Lab enriched peat soil microbial communities from McLean, Ithaca, NY, United States - MB31MN | ecosystem: Environmental > Terrestrial > Soil > Wetlands > Peat | place: USA: New York... | reverse complement strand
CACCAACTCTACGTTCCGATCGCCGCCGGGGGAATGGCACGAACGGGCGACTCCTATAGGACAATCTGGTAGGCCCGGCAGGAATCGAACCTGCAACCCTCGGATTAGAAATCCGATGCTCTATCCGTTTGAGCTACGCGCCCACGATGCGATCAGTTTAAGCCATCCCATTCATTCCCAGCGGGATAGCCGACGCCGCTCACTGCACAACCTGCTCGGCTCCGGACTGCTCCAAGCCTTGATTGTCGGTTTCTTTGTCGGTTCGGCTCAAGGCCGCGATGGCCGCGGCGGCCTCGGCCCTTGCCTTCTCCGCCCCCCGCTCGATCTTCAGCGCCGCGTCCTCGGCGTCCCTAAAGTCCTGGATGTTGTATCTGCTGAATACGGCGTCCGTCTTGTGGCCGCTCAGCTGCCGCGCGGTGTCCCTATCGACGCCGCGCCTGATCATGTTCCGTATAGCGCTCCTCCTCATGTCGTGGAAATGCCTCCGCGGGACACCCGCGTCCTCGAACATCCTGCGCCAAGCCTTGCGGAAGTCCTTGACGGGTTTCAATCGCCCTTTGCTGTCCGTGCGTGTGAACACGTGGTCGTCCGGTTCTTTCCCCTCGATCAGGGCGAGCATGAGCGCACGGACCTCGCTGGTCATGGCGAGGGTGCGCGGTTCGCCGTTCTTCGTCTCCTCCTCCAGGTTGATGAAGTTCTCCTTGGCATCCACCTGCCGAACGCGCAGGCCGAGCAACTCGCCGCGGCGGTCCCCGTAGGAGTAGGCCGTCGCCAGCAGGCCGCGCAGCCATAGCCCGTGCGCGTGCGGCCGCACCAGGTCGTACTCCGCCTGCTGCATGAAGCCCTTGCGCGGCGCGTTTTCTTTCAGCTTGGGGATGTGCGGAATCGCCGACCTCACCATGGGCGGGACGGCGCGGGCGCCAAGCCTCAGCATCCGCTTGAGGACGCTCGTCTCGCGGTTGATGGTCGCGTTCTCGGCCTTCTCCTGCCGCCTGCGGATGTACTCGTTCACGTGGTCGGTCGTGAGCTCGTCGGTCGCGATCTCCCCGAAGAAGGGCCTCAGGTGCCCCTCCCATCTGCCCTCGACGTTCAGCCAGTCCTTGAGGCCGCGCTGCGCGTGGTCGGACCTGATGAGCGGGAAAAGCTCCTTGATCATCACCCGCTTGCCGAGCGCGCTGGCTTGCACGACGCCGTCGCGCTTCTCCGTCTGGATGCTTGCCTTGAGCTTGGTAAGCGCGAGCTCCGCGAGCTTGATCCCAGGGTGCGTCAGCCGCGTCGGCCCGACGGCAACCTTGAGGCGATCCAACAACTCCCACGTCACGATGTGGCGCATCGGCTTTCCGTTCTTCGTCGCGTAGATCGCGAGCCGGCCTTCCGGCAGCATCCGTACGCCGCGCGGCATCTTCTTGGCTTCGTTCTTCATCTTTGTGCTCCTTTCAGTTTCCGGTTCTGCTCGTAGAGCTCGGCCTTCTTCCGCGCCCTGGCGACCCGGACGCTGGACCCGCAGTCTGGCGAGCAATATCGCGCGTCCCGTCGTTTCGCAAAGAACAGCAGCCCGCAGCCCTCGCATATCTGAAGTTCGGGGCGGCGCGTGCCGACCGTCTCGGCCACGAAGTTGCCGAACCTGACATACGAGCGCAGCACTTGCCTGGCCTCGACGATTTTGGCGTACAGCATGATCGGGGTCGTGGCCTTCGACCGCGAAGCCTTGTCAAGCTCTTTGCGGAGCGCGGCGAACTTCTTGCGCGGGAAGTGTTCTTCGATGAACTCCTCGAACCTAGCCCTCTCGTGCACCTCCGTCTCCATCAACCCGAGCGCCTTCAGCCTCTCGCGCGCGAGCGCGGCGAGACTCGACTGCTTCTCAGGTCGCCGAAGCGTCTCGTCATGCGCGCCGTATCTGGCGACGCGAAAGCGCGGAGCCTCGTCTATCCCCGGAATCAGGTTAGCAAGCTCGACCTGAAGCAACCCCAGCATGTTGCGGGTGTTACGGCGATTGTTACGGATTTGACTCATGACATGTTTGGAAATGCAGCATTGACGCCAGTTTGCTCGTTGCGCTACGTTGCAAAGCGTAACTAAGAGTAGCACCGGAGCGTGAACGATGTCAGCAAAAAAAGCGCCTAGCAGCGCGGAGACGCACGTGGCGGCAGATGGCATCCCTCGCCTGGGCCTCAGCGTACAGGAAGCAGCGATGGCGGCCGGTCTAAGTCTGCGGTTCATGTGGGACGAAATCAAGAACGGCAAGGTACGCACGAAGCGGGCGGGAAGGCGCGTGATCGTCACCGTGGCGGCTCTGAACGAGTATCTCGATGCCAAGAACTAATCCGGTGAGGACACCCCCGGTGCTCTTGTCGAGATCGGCGACAAGCGGACAGCGACTTTGCCCGCGGCGGAGGTGCGCGATGAATGACGAACTCGACGCACTCTGGCCGGCGCGGATGGTGCAAAAGAGGAATGAGCTCAGGGCGGAGCGCATCGCGACGAAGGCGCGCAAGGACGCGGAAGCGGAAGCCGCCCGGGATCTGCAGACCGATTGCAGTGTCGTGGAACTTCAGAGGCAGAAGATGCAGGATGCGAAACGACGCGGCGAGCGCAACGACGGCGACGCCTTCTATCGTCCCGCACGGTTCAAGCAGCAGCAGCGAGAACAATCCCGTCCGTGAAATGAGAACGCCGACGCTTTGCGAGAGCGCCGGCGTGAAGCGAGTCGCCCGAGAGGCGGGCAACCATGACCAATCCTACAGCAGACCCAGAAAAGCAACCAGGAATCCCTGACAGACCGGCGCCGCAACTGTCGCCCTGCGAGGCCCACCTGGCACCGCTGCGTCGCGAGGTGGAGATATATACCGACTGCACCGAACCGGGCAAACCAATCTGGCACGAGGACCGACTCCTTGTGCGAACGATGGACGGATACACGGGCTATGTCGAGGCGACTGGCGTCGCAACGTGGACGCCGGGGCAAAAACTCAAGCGCTGGCGGTTCCTGCAGACGCGCGCACGGAACAAGCTGCGCGAGGCCATTGCTGCCGAACCCGGTTTCGAGCATCTGCCGGAGGCCGGCCTGGTTCTCTACGACAGGATGCGCGCGTCGATTGAACAGTGCGCGAACGTGGACGAGGTCATGGACGTTCGCAACAAGGCGCTCGCGCTCGCGCTGTACAAGAAGCAGGCGGGCGACCGCGAGGCCGAGACGAAGCTGGCGGGTATACGGATCCGGGCGGAGCGGCGCATCGGCGAGTTGCTCAGAGAGATGAGGGAGAGCGGCGAGCGGGACACGGGCAAGGGTGGCGACCGGAAATCACGGTCTGTCGAGACGACCGTGAAACCGAAGACGCTCTCCGACCTCGGCGTCTCCAAGGACCAGTCGAGAAAGTTCCAGCAGCTCGCGGACATCCCGACGGAGCAGTTCGAAGAAGCGGTCTCCGGCAGCGACGCGGTTCCAACAACCGGGGGCGTGCTCGGCCACGCGAAGAGGCAACGCTCCCATTCGGCAGGTGCCAACCACAACGCGAGTGCCTGCCGTGGTATGCCGCCGCTATTTGAATGGGTCTATAGGCAGGTGCTTGCGTTCGACAACACCGGAACGCTCTCATCCAACGCGACGGATATATACGCCCAAATGAGTCGCGACCAGCGCCGTGATGTCGCCCGCGTGGCGAGGCTCCTCATTCCCTGGCTTCAAACCATGATCGGCGAGTGCCGGAAGGTTCACAAAGCAACCAGGGCTGACAAAATCTCGGAAAGTGACCGGCAGCAGATGCCGCTGCCGGGGATGGAACTGGAACAGGATCGCACTCCACTAGCGCCCAAGACCGAGACCGCCGACCAGAAGACGGCCCAGACACGGAGGCGAGCATGAAGGCCGTCCGCGCGGGAGCGCTAAAGAAGAAGCGAGCTTCGACTGAAGTCCCTGGCGGAGGGCGATATGTCCCGCAGTAGAGGTATTTGCGTTAACTGTCAGGAGGAGGATGAGATCGTGGCTTGGGGACTTTGCCGAACCTGCTATCAAAGGGAGTGGCGGGACAAAAACGAGGTGCGGCCCGACAAGTTCAGCAAGGGAGAACGTAAGCGTGCGCGAAAGATCCGCAAGGCCATCGCCGCCCTCATCGACGGTTTCGAGGACTTAGAAGAGTGCGGAGTATTGGAGAACCTTGAGACGAGAGAGGTCCTGAGGGACTTGCTCGTGCAGTTAGTGGCCAAAATGAGGATGATCACCGGTGAATCGCTGCTGGAGCGGCTAGAGCGCGACTTGGAGCCGGCACCAGAGGGCGTGCGGGAGTACGACGAAAACGATGAGGATGATGAAGACGATGGCGATGATCGCGAAGATGGCTTGGCGCCGTCCTAAGTTGCGAGTTTACGAGGTTTCTCACGCTTTGCCATAAAACTCGTAAACGCACGGCGCGTGTGAGCTGCACTGCAAAAAAGACGCGCTCTGAACCCCTAGCCGCCGACGGAGACGTCGGAACTGAGGAGAAACCATTGCTGATTACTCAAAGCGTACAGTTCGGGTGCGGCATCGTAGAGATCAAGCGCGAGGGGAAGGAGGTCACAGCTTTAGACGCACCCGTCGCCTCTTGGAAGATAGACGAGGACTTCGCTGCCGGCGACGAAACCGTATACAGACTCTCAGGACTCGGCCCGGATGGTGTCCGATTCACCGCTGAGATGACAGCCATGGATTGCAACTACAGCGGCTATGGCTATCCAGCTCAGATGAGCGAAGACCTGGTTATACCCACGTTCGAGAGATTATTGGCTGCGGACCGAGTTGGTGCGGGCCATCGAGCGGGCGCGGCCGGGGCATCCGGCACCGCTGCAACAGGAGAACGGAGCGGCGTCATGACGCAGACGAAAAGAAACAAGAGTCCCAAATCAAGGCCAGGCACACGGAGAAAGCCGACCTGCTGCCTCTGCAATATCGAAAGCGACTCCGACTCGTTCGTCCGCACGCGAGACGGGGCCGCGCACAAGAGCTGCCTCGATGCCTTCCGAGAGAACCCGAATCTCTATAAGCCGCAGAACCTTCAGTTGACGAAGGATCTGATCGAGAAACACCTGTACGCGATCTGGAGGCAGAAGGCGGGCCCAGCACGCGATAACGCGGACAAGACGAAAAAACCGGATCAGCGAGAGCGCTGCGGGCCGACAGCCCCTTTAGACCCAGATCGCTTTGACGAAACCCAGTGAGCAGCACAGGGCGTTTGGGTTAGGGGCTACAAACTCTTCTCAAGCTCCGCAGGCGGAACCAGAGCGAACCGGGTGCCGTGGCGTTCGAAATCAATCCGCTTCACCATGCCAACCCTGTTTTGCGAGGGCCCACGGCTGCGAGTGTTGCTCATCAACTTCTGATATTGATCCTTACCCATCCGCCACACCACGTATGAGCCGTCTTCCTGTTCAAACGCTCCGAGCACCGCCGAGATCCTGTCCAGGGCCTTGTACGTTACTCCGATCCGGTCAGTGTCCTTGCGGGCGCAGTGAACTGAGAGCAACTCGGTTCCTAGCGAACATTCGTTGCTGCCCTGCTTGACGCTCTTCGCACCAATCGCGTCGATGATTTTCTTGCCGCAGTCGCGCCCGTACTGACTCGCACGTGCGCCGCTTTCCCTGTCTTGAGGCATAAGCCGTCGACTCCGGGCAACGATTATATAGGCCGCGATCCGTTCAACCCGCATGAAACATGCGGTCGGCGCCGCACCCGGAATCACGCGCCGGCCCTGACAATATCCTGCGTGGTTCCCACGGCAGTTGCTTCAGCGTCGGAGAACTGCGAGTCGAAGTGAGCCAGCAGCATCTCGATAAACCGGCCGTGATAAACGGCGTAAATCTCCTTGGAGAGCGCGACGCCGCGCGGCGGGAGGGTCGTAAAGGTCAAAACCCCCGAACCGACATGCGGCCGCAGCCAGCACTTGTTCACCCACTGGGTCGGAGTGTGGGTAAAGTCACCGTCTTTGTCATACGCCCATGTCTCTACATGCCTTTGCTCGATCGCGCGCTTGATAGCCACCAAGAGCGCCTGCGGTTGCGAAGTTGCGACTCTAACTGCCATTTTTGGATTCTCCTCTGTCTTGATCGTTTTCGCGACGTTTTTAGCCGCTTACCTAAGACAGCGAACGAGGCACGCCAATCTGGCCATCGAAAGAGAAAAAAAATACAATGGCGAAAAATCGTCTGCTCGTTCGCTGTCTTAGGTTGAGGACGTTCTTTGACCGTCGGCGGGAATATTCCGGATTTCCGGGCCCTTGCTGACCAACTGGCCGCATACGCCGTTCAGATATTTGCTGAGTACGGGCTGCGCGACCCAGACCTGGTCGTGTCTGGGACTGGCCGGTCTATGGAGGATTTTCTGGCCCAAGTCCTGGGCGACTACGCTACCGGGAAAATCAAGCACCACTCGTCCAAGGGCGAGTTGATCTCTCTGCTCGGAAAGGCGCTGAAGCGCGACGTGCATGATGCCCTCATACGTAAGCGTTCGCACTTGCGAGAGGAAAATCGGGATGTTACGCCAGCGCCCTCCGACGACGGGACGGGGACCGAAAAAGCCATCGACGGCCTTCCGCATCCCGGTCATTCCGTGGATGATCTGTTCAACGAGCAGGAGTACAAAGATCGCGTTCGCGCCGCACTGAGCGCAGAGCCGGACCTGGTGGACTTGGCCGACACGGTGTTCGAGCTCAACATTGACAAGCGGCAAGAGCAGGCTGATGTTCTCGGAATCAGCACGCAGGAACTCGACAACCGAAAAAAGAGGCTGCGGCGTAGATTGGTCGGGTACGGGTTTTTCGCCGCTCGAAAACAATGACTAAGAAACCCAGTATCGAAGATCGCCGGAGCAGGTTGAACAAGCTGTCTGAGGCCGTGTTTGGCGGGCCAGAGGAGATCAACCGCGATGAGGCCCTGGAACTTCTCCGGTCTGCCGGGATGGATGCGGATAGGATCGCAGATTCGGTCTACGCAAAGCTCTACAAGCAGGCCCAAGAATACTGGATGGCGAACAAACCGCTTCCGCCGCTCTTGAAGAAAGCCATCGAGGACCTGCGTCCCTCGACGGCTCCGCCGCGAAACGAAAAGGAGATGGCAACCCAAGCAAAAGCGAGGATCGAGCGAGTAATACAACAGTCCCGCCATTCCGGACTTTGGATGCAATCAACGACTCCCGAGTTCCGTCCCTCCGCATATCGCAGCAGGAAGAAACTCTCGAAGAAGGACGAGTCCGCGCTCGACGAAATCGCGAAGAGGCTCAACGACAAGTTGAAGGGGCCGCAGGGTTCATAGTCTTATGAAGCTGCCAACGGGGCAGATATACGCACAGGCAATGCTCGACGAACTCGGCATCGTCGGGTTGGCGGACGTTCGAGAGATCGCCGCCCAACTCAATCTCGAACTCAACGAGGTCGAGGTCGACGGATTCGATGGAGCGCTGATTAGAGCCGAAGGCGCGTCGTTTGGGGCGATCGCAATCCGGCGCGGGATACTCGAGGAAGGCAGAAAAAACTTCACAATCGCGCACGAGATTGGTCACTACGTTCTGCCAGGCCATGAGAAGTGCGATGAGGTGTGCCTAGACACCGACGTCGGCAACTGGTCGGACGTTGGCAAGCAACTCGAGCGCGAAGCCGACGGGTTCGCCGCAGAGTTGCTGATCCCGGCTGCATATGCTGGTCCTCGCTTCTCCGAAACGCCGCCGTCCCTTCAGACGATCAGCAGAGTTGCCACGGAGTGTCGAGCCTCTTTATCGGCGACAGCCTGGCGCTATTGCGACCTAGCGCCTTACGCGTGCGCGATCGTCTGGAGTAAGGACGGGAGGATTGCTTGGTCGCGGTCATCCGACGTGTTCGGTTTCTTCATAGAGCGTGGGAAATACTTGGAGAAGGGCACATTCGCTCGCGCATTGTTTGAAGGCGCCGGGCACGAGGATGACGCCCCGCGCCCCGTTCCGGCCGACCTGTGGATCGAGAGCCGCCGTCTGAACGAGGGCGCTGAGATATGGGAGCACTCGATCTTTCTCAGGAACTATCGAAGCGTTCTCTCGCTGCTTTGGATCAAGGAACCGATCAGCACCGATGACGAGACAAACGACCTGCTGCCCGAGCTTGATCCCTTCAGCTTGGACTCAGTCAAACGGCGCCGCTGACGACGGTCGGCGAGCCCAACTTTACCAGCAGTGTCCGCGCCGTGTCGGGCAGGGCGTGGCTTTCGGCCCTCTGGCGATGGTCCCGAACGTCGACGCCCTTGATCTGCGTGCGTCCGCGGCCCGACCCACTGATTGGCCGTCAGCGGGCTGATGGTCGCTGCGGCGAGCGACTCATGGCAGGCCCTTTCGTCTCCAGCGCTTCACCACGGCGTTTGCGATCCGCTGGTCTCTTGCGTTTCTCTCTGATAACGGAAGGTCGGCGATGGAAGGTCGGGGGGCGGGCGCGTTCCAGTCGGGCGGGGTTTCTTCTCGCAGAGTCGGGCGTCGCTCGCGCGGGCCGTCCATCCAACCGCGGCGAACGATGCTGATCCACACGCCGACGCAGAACAGCAGGAAGGCCCCGACGAAGAGGGCGGCGGCTCGCATGGCAGTTCGATTGTAACCCTCGCGGCCCGCGTCCGGTGGCGATGTCGCGGGCCTGCGCGTTAGTGTCCTTCCCGTTCTGGGAAAGGCCTCTAAGAACATCCACCAGGATGCTCAAAAACCAGCGGGCTTTGTTCTCGTCTGCGCCTGAAACGACGCACACCATACCTGCGGCGTCAGATTGAGCACGTTCTCTAGGGGCGGCGCAATCGTAAAGATCCGGGGGTTGCTTGCGAACATGTGCACCCGATAGATGCGCCAGTCTTCAGGGCGCTCCGTTGCTAAGGCACACTCGTTGCGGGTCAGGAAGAATGGGGTCTTCGCAGGACCATTGGTGGTTTTCACCTCTAAGAGAAGCTCCTTTCCGCTCGGATTGAACGACAGAACATCGTAGCCAGCCCCGTCTCCATCTTCGGCGGCAGTCCATCGCACCTTGCGGGCAAGGTCCGCGCGACCGACGGCAGTAAGTTGGCGCCGCTCAACATCGACGACAAACTCTTCGCCGCCCCTGCCAAGAGAGCGGTTGCGATAATCCCGTTCCACAGGATCGAACTTCCTTACAAGCCGCCGCAAAGGCTCTGGAATCCGCTCGTCGGTCGCAGCGACAGTCGGTGGGGCAACGAAGATTTCCTTGGGCTGAGACGCCGCCAATGACCAGGTCGGCGCAGGCTGAAGAACTTCCGGGTGCATTGTGAGATAGCGGTCTATCGCGTCGAAGATGGCGTTTTGATAGTTCCGTTTGGGCTTGTACCCAGGAATCCATGGCATCCCCAGTTCATCCAACACCGCCGAGATGTTCTGGTGCTTGAACTCGACCGAGCGGTGCGTGCGCCCGATCTGCGCCATGAGAGCCACACTGTGCTTCGATTTGACATAGGGCCGACCGGAGAGATCAGCCGCAAGCATAGCGAAGTAGTCCGCGACGATGGCATCGAGTTCGTCATCCTGCCAATCCGTCCCAATCTTCGCTTCATCGACCATTTGTTCTCCGGCTCTTTCAGAAGAACCGTCTCATGGCACTCACCATGGTAAGGGACCGCCGATCCCGATGCCTAGTAGTTAATCTTTCTACGGGCTTACTAGCTTCAAAGGTCATCTCCGTTTGGTCTTTTTTTCCTCATGGCCAATGGTGTAGTGTGAAGGCAATCCAGCAAAGCTGTCGTGTCGGCGTTGGGACTGAGGAGCGGCCCACTGCAAAGGAGATCGGTGTCGAGAATCCACTCTTATCACGAGTTCTTTGCGGGCGGCGGTATGGTGCGGGCGGGCCTCGGGCAGCAATGGACCTGTCTTTTCGCCAACGACATCGACCCTAGGAAGGGCGCGAGCTACGCGGCGAACTGGGGCAGTGAGAGTCTGAAGATCGGCTGCGTTTCGGAGCTGACGACGAAAGATGTGCCGGGGGTCGCCGACCTCGCCTGGGCCTCGTTCCCCTGTCAGGACTTGTCGCTCGCTGGTTCCGGGGCGGGCCTGAACGGCGACCGCTCGGGAACTTTCTGGCCGTTTTGGCGCATCATGAAGCAACTCGGCGAGGAAAGGCGCGCGCCATCGCTCGTGGTTCTCGAAAACGTCTGCGGCGCTCTCTCATCGCACGACGGAAAGGATTTCGCCGCGATCTGCGCGGCGATGGTCGGCGGGAACTACCGCGTCGGGGCCCTGGTCATTGACGCGGTCCGCTTCGTGCCGCAGTCGCGCCCCAGACTGTTCGTGGTCTGCGTGCGGGAAGGACTGAAGATTCCCGAGAGCCTCGTGGCAAACAACCCTGATCCGGCCTGGCATCCACCGCACCTGACGAAAGCCTACGATAGGTTGTCGCGGCGCTCGAAGGAAGCGTGGGTCTGGTATCGCCTTCCCGCGCCACCCGCGCACGGCGTGGGGTTCTCCGACCTGATCGAAGAAGACCCGCGCGGAGTCGTTTGGCACACCGCAGAGGAAACGCGGTATTTGCTGTCGCTGATGAGCCCGATCAACCGCAAGAAGGTGGACTCCGCGAAGAAAGCGGGCGTGCGCGTAGTCGGCGGCATTTACAAGCGCACGCGCAAGGATGAAAAAGGCAGGCGCGTGCAGCGGGCGGAGGTGCGGTTCGATGACATTTCAGGCTGCCTTCGCACTCCGGTCGGCGGTTCGAGTCGGCAGTCGATCATTGTCGTTGATGGCAAGAGCGTGCGCTCACGCCTGTTGTCGCCTCGCGAAGCGGCGCGGCTGATGGGGCTGCCGGACAGCTACAGGCTGCCAGAGAACTACAACGAAGCCTACCATCTCGCCGGAGACGGCGTCGTCGTGCCTGTCGTCCGCTTCCTGGCAGCGAACATCCTCGAGCCGCTGGCGGCGGTCGCGAAGAAGCACGAGAAGGAAGCCGCATGAAGCTGGCCGCGGCGGCGCTCCAGAAGGAACTGGCCGCGTTCACCGCAGAGCACAAGTTCCGGGGGAAGGGACCGCTCTCGGTCGCATTGGTCGTGACGCAGCACGCCCGGACCATGGGCCTGCCGCTCGACGACAAGAAACTGATCACCGAAGGCGAAGGCCAAGTGCTCGGCCTGGGCAAAGGCGCTGTTCAGTCCGTCCTGAAGCGGCACGGCATCAGCCGCGTGCTTGCTCATGAGGGCGGCCGCACCTCCCGCGGGAGCCTGCACAACATGCGCGAATATGTCGCCTTCCTCAATCGGCTTGCGAGCCAAGGCGACGTTGACCTAGACGCGGTCGAAGAGTTCTGGATCGCTCGCGTCCACGAGTTTTTTGCGGGCAAACCGTTCAAGATCAAGCTCGACGCCTCGAAGAGCCTTCGCACCGTCGTGCGTGACGTGATCGCCCAGGCCGAAGAGCGGCAGAAAACGACGCCCGGAATGAACTACGGAGGCGCGGTTTTGCAGCATCTCGTCGGCGCGAAGCTCGACTGCGCTCTGGGCAAGGGCAGTTTCGAGCACAACAGCTTCTCGACGGCAGATGCTCCCGGCGACCGGGCGGGAGATTTCTTCTTGGGCGACGTGGCGATCCACGTCACCACGTCGCCGGGCGAAGCCGTCATCGACCGGTGCAGGGACAACTTGAACGACGGGATTCGTCCCGTGCTGGTGACGCTCCGGCGCAGCCTAGACCTCGCCGAAGGACTGGCGAGTAACAAGGACCTTGGCGACCGCATCGACATCTTCGAGATCGAGCAGTTCGTTGCCCTCAACCTGTATGAACTCGCCAAGTTCGCCGCCGAAGGCCGCAAGACGGCGGTGGCCGACGTCGTGGGCCGGTACAACGAGATCGTCGAAGAGTTCGAGACCGACCCGAGTCTCAAGATCGAACTGCGGAAATGAGCGAGACCCAGAAAGCGCGCAGCCGGATCATGCGCGCCGTGAAGGGACGAGACACGGCGCCTGAGATGATGGTGCGGCGTCTGGCTCACCGCATGGGCTACAGGTTCCGGGTTTGTCGCAAGGACCTACCAGGGTGCCCGGACATCGTGTTCCCCCGGCTACGGAAGGTCATATTCGTGCACGGATGTTTTTGGCACGGCCACCATTGTGCGCGCGGGGCGCGCGTTCCCAAGGGAAACAGGGCATACTGGGTGAAGAAGGTCGCGGGCAATCGTGCGCGCGACCAGAAGAACCTCGAGCGACTGGCGGCAGTTGGCTGGAAAGCCTTGGTTGTGTGGGAGTGCGCGACGCGCGACGAAGGCGACGTGAGGCAGCGGGTGGGAAAGTTCCTGGCGAGATGAGACCTGACACAAAGGACCGGCCATGACGACTAGCTTTTACGGGCGGCTCCGAGAGATCCGCAAGGACGATGACGCGCTCGCGGCCTGCATAGATCGCGTCGTGAAGCAGATTGAAGACACATCGACGAGCGGCGACCGCCCCGGGATGCTTCTCGGCAAGATACAGTCCGGCAAGACTCGGGCTTTCGTCGGTGTGATTGCTCGCGCATTCGACCGCGGCTTCGACATCGCGGTCGTGTTCACGAAGGGGACCAAGACTCTCTCCGCCCAGACCGTGTCGCGCCTCTCGAGCGACCTGCGGGAGTTCATCGACGAGGACGAGGTTCTTGTCTTCGACATCATGCAGCAGCCCGGTAAGCTGACGAAGAGCGAGCAGCGGCGCAAGTTGGTGATTGTCGCCAAGAAGCAGGTGAAGAACCTCGAGCGCATCATCAAGTTCTTCGACGAGGATTACACCGACCTCAAGGACCGCAAGGTCCTGATCGTCGACGACGAGGCCGATCTCGCCAGCATCCGGTTCGTGCAGAAGAAGGACCAACCGCAGGTCGAGCAAGGCAAGATCGCGGAGCAGATGGACGCGATGCGACGCCTCGTCGCGAGGGTAGCCTACCTACAGGTGACGGCCACGCCCTACTCTCTTTACCTGCAACCCGAGAGCTACGACGAGTCGGAGCAGGGATACGTGTTCAAACCCAAGAAGCCGGCCTTCACGGAGCTGCTGCCGATCCACGCCGGCTACGTCGGAGGGGATGACTACTTCGCCGGGCAGTCAGCAGACGATCCCCGCTCGTTCCTCTTCGTCCAGATTCCGCGCGAGGAGCAGGACGCGCTGCGGAAGGAGGACCAGCGGCGCATCCGGGAGGGCCGGGTCCTCGACTCGCCGAACACGGCCGGCATCGTGCGCGCCATCATGACGTTCGTGCTCGCCTCTTGCCTCCGCCGCTGGCAGCAGACCGAAGCCGGCGAGAAGAAGCGGAAGTACGCGATGGTGATCCACAACGACACGCAGAAGGCCGCGCACGCCTGGCAGGACCAGGTGATCGAGTGGATCTTCTCTTCCGCCACCGAGGCCGCGACCTCTGACCCGACGACGCTACGGCCCATCTTCGACCGCGCCTTCGCCGACCTGACCCGCTCGGTAGAGGCCGACAAGGGCCGTGTGCCGACCGCGAAGGCGGCGTTCGAGATGTTCGTCGAGGCGCTCCAGAGCGGCGACGTTGTGCGGGAGACGGTTAACTCCGACCACGCAGTGATGGCGCTGCTGGACGAGAGGTCCGAGCTGAAGCTGAGAACTCCGTTCAACATCTTCGTGGGCGGGAGCATCCTCGACCGCGGCATCACGATACCGAACTTGATCGCCTTCTACTACGGTCGCAACCCGAAGACCATGCAGGCGGACACGGTGCTCCAGCACTCCCGGATGTACGGCAACCGCGACCGGCGCGACCTGGCGGTGACTCGCTTCTACACGTCGCGGGACGTGTACGACCGCCTCTATACGATCAACGATTTCGAGAACACGCTGCGCGACGCCTTCGAGAGCGGCGCGCACGAGCGGGGCGTTGTGTTCATCCAGGCCGACTCCGAGAACCGGGTGCGGCCCTGCGCGCCGAACAAGGTGATGCTGAGCAACGTCGTTCCCGTGAAGCCGGCCGGCATGTACCTTCCCACGGGATTCACGACGGTCTCTGGCCGCGAGTTGGCGGCCGCAGAGCGCGAGCTGCGGTCGCTCATTCCGAGCGGCGCGGTAGACACGCAGCGCTTCGTCGAGGTGGACCGTGGCACCGCGCTGCACATCATTGCGTTGATCGAGAAGACCATGGAGTTCGCCGATGGCGAGTTCGAGTGGGACGCCATGCGTGGGCTGATCGACTACTACTCCGACGCGCGGAAGGACGGCGGCGGCAAGGTCCTGCTGCTGGCGGAGACGGGCAGAGAGTTGGACCGGGAAAAGTCGGGCGACAAGTCCGGCCTCTCGATCCTCGGCGGCGGAACTGTCCGCGGCCTGGTGCAAGACCCGCTCAGGTCGAAACCGGCGCTTATTCTCCTACAGCAGGCGGGCGCGAAGGAACTACACTGGTCGGGCCACAAGTTCTGGTGGCCCATCCTAGCGGCTCCGGGCAACGCGGAGCCATGCGTTTTTGCGACCAAGGTGGTGTCAGATTGATCCCCGCAAGGTTCACCTTTGCTCACGGCTTCCACTTGGTGAGTTCCCATTCCGACAGCGTCGCTTTGCCCTCCGCTTCCGCTGCGATGTAGGCGAGCCGGACCCACTCGCGGTAGTCCTTCTCTTCCGCGTAGGTCCATCGGTGCTCGTGCCCGCTCGCGAGGCCCAACTCTTGGACGATGTTGTTGTCGAACGGGCAGTGCGTTGGGCGAATGTCGAGGTTGGGTTTCCCGCACCAAAGATGCTTGAGATAGACGTTGAGAGCCTTGGCTGCGAAGCCGAACTTGAGCACCCCCTCGTTCAGGATGTCTCTGTGCGCCAGCTCTAGGCGGGAGATGAGGCCCTTGATGTTCTGAATGTGCGGCTCGTCGAGCACGTCCTGGCCTGAGTACTGTCCAGCCAGGACGCGCAACTCCGATTTCAGCGATTCTTTGAAGGCATCGTCGTGCTCCAGGTCCTTCTTGTAGACCGCGCGACCGCCGCGGGTGCTTCCCAAGGAGTCCTTCAGCGCGTTGAACATCAGCGCGTCTTCGTGGAACAATGCTTTTTTTTCGGTGATGTCGCTCATCGCCTCACTGCTTCGTGAACTCGGTCGGCTTCCTGTGCTCCCTGACCTGAAAGAAGCTGACCGCCAGTTCTGATCCCAAGGCGATCTTCCTTTGGTAGTCGTTCAGCGGTTCGTTGTCGAGGGTCCCGAACAACATCTGCTTTTCATCGTCGCACCGGCTCACCCGCAACCACATCCACTCGCCCGGCATCCCACCCTCGCCCGCGAACTCGACCTTCACGTAATCGCCGCGCTCGTAGGTCGGCGCGGACACCGGTTGGCACGCGCCTTGGTGGCCGCGTGGGAGCCAGCAACCGAGCGTGTTGCGGCAGTCCTGTTTCAGCGACCTGTTCTGCTCGCGCCACCAGAAGCGGTTCGCCTTCATCGCGGCATCGTCGGCCTTCGTGCCAGAGTCGAACTCGCGCCGAAAGTCGAAGCGCCAGCGGCCTTGCCAGTCATCGAAGGGCATGTTGATCGACCGCAGCGCTTGCTTCACGTCGTCGAGCCACTTTTCGTGCGAGTCTGTCATCGTCAATGATTGTATGACGCCTCGCGGCCTGGTGCGCGTCGAGTCGCTAGTAAGCTGGCGGTATCAATCGCACGCGGTCTTGAACCAAGCCAGCAGCGCTGGGAGGCGACTGCTGTCCACGAACGAACTGACAGGGAGGCGATGCAGAATGCCGAACCGCGCGAAGTAGGCGGCAACCTCAGTCACCTTCATCTTTCCGCGACACCCGTCGACTCCGCCGATACACGACAGGCAGTAGTAGCCGACGAGCTGGTTGAAGATGTCGCGACCGAACTCCAGGTTCTTGTTCACCTTGATGTCGATCAAAGTGCGGTCGAGAAGAAGGTCCGCGTCCGCGCCACCGACAAGCTCCGACGCAGCACCGAAGATAGGGTTGAGTACGCACGTGCGCTTCGCGCGAAAGTCGTCGGGCCGGACGAGCGCCAGCATGTTGCTCACGTCCTCGGTCATCGCTCCGTCGATCGGAAGCAGTTCCAGCCTGCCGATCCGATACACCAGGTCGAGTTGCGCTAGGTCGATTGCGGCTCGAATGAGTTCCTCGTTTGGCTTCTGCTCGCGCTTGTTCTTGAGGTAAGAGCGATGCTGTTTCTGCGCCGTGTCAACGATGCGGCGCACACGCTTCAGCGTGGACGGGCCGATGCGGCTGCGCTCCAGGATTGCGAGACTTTCCTCCGCCAGCCATCGCCGGACCTTCGCGGTGGATGGGTTCAACTTCTGGACATAGAACCGCAGCAGGTAGTCGAAGGCGGTGCCTGCCCAGCCATAGTTTGTCGTCAGCGGCGGGGCCTTGATCTCGGCGTGAACCTCAAACCAGGGCTTCACGACATTGAGCCGCAAGTACTCTTTCACGTCCGGTCGTTCGACGAAGGTCGTCAGGCTCACCGCTTGATCCTATCAGCTTGGAGAGATACGCCGGCCAATGCGAGGTGCGTCATGCGGAGTCAGACTCGCAGTGGCGATAGTCAAGGGTGAGAATCTGACGCCGTTACATGTTCCTCGTTGCTGGCGCCGACCCGCAACGAATGGGAGTCTCGCAATGCGGAAAACTAGAGATGTTTGGGAACATCGCCAAACTTCTTAAGTAGCGCGTCGACCGCCTGCTGGTCATGTGACTGCCATAGTACTTCTCCGCTTCGATCCGGCTTGCTGAAAACGGAGCTTAGGTATTCGCGCCAGCGGTAGGTTAGAACTCGATCACTTGGCGGTTCCTTCTCAGTGATTCCAGGCCCATCCGTTCTGTCTGACCCAGATTCCCAGCCGCGCGGGGTTAAGTGCCATTCCGTCCATTCATCGCTCGCTGACATGGTTACTAGTTTACTTGACCTGCTCCGAGGTGAATACTCCCTACACAGACAACCGAAAACTGGTCAGAGCGGAGCCTGGGGCGGCATCATCGCGCTACGGGCGAAACCGCGCTCCAAACCGGACGCGCCACGGACGCGGGACGCCGACCGAGCGCACCCGACCCTCAAAACACTTGAGTTTGCCGCCGCGGACGGCGCGTCTTTCCACGGCGAGCCACTGACTGCGGATCAGTTGGCGGCTGTTGCGGGCTAGGTTTGGCAGTCTCGCCGCCCACCTTTATTATTACAAACTTTACTAGCTTCTCTGACCCGTGCGCTCGGAATCATGAGCCGCCTTCTCCACGAACCACGGCTCTTTCTGTACGGCTGACCGCAGTGGCGTGCTGATGAACTCGGGAGCCCGCCAGATGTATTCTGCAGCCTTCACCTTGCCTGCGGTCGAGAGCTTCTTCAGATGGGCCACAGCCTCGGAAACCGAGAAAGGCCGTTTCGTCCTCGACAAGAAGTTGCTTCCCAACTTGGTCCAAACGACGGCGTCCAGCTCGTGGTCCTTAGCCCAAACAGCTATGTCTCTAGCGGGTTGATCGTGTGGCTCCTTGCCGCCGAGCTGTGTCAGCAGGATGTGACCGATGTTCTTCAGGGTTGTGTCTTCGCGACACCGAAGGTCCGCGATTACATCGTCGGGGTCTGGTCGCCGGCTGAGGCACCACGCCACCTTGTTGGGTACGCCGTGCTCACGATCGATCACCAAGGTCAACGCATCGAGGCGACGGCTCGACACGCGAGAGAACTCCAACATGAGCAGGGGTCCATCCTGTCGCCATTCGTCGTGCCATCGGTCGAACTCGGCTCCACCCTCCCATAGGAGGGACCCCCAACCCAAGATCGCGATCTTCGGCGGCATCGTGCGCTCCACTTGACTCAAGGCGTGAAACTCGGTCGATCGCTCAAGCGGCGACCTCTGGCAATGGCGATCCTCTTGCTGATCGTCTGGCCGTCGAAGATGTACTCGATCACGTAGGTCCCGTCAGGTACCTCTCCGTAGTTCTTCGCTGAGAATCCATCGGAGAGAATCTTCCCATTGTCCAAGCTCAAGTTCCACTGAACCGAATACATCCCCTTCGTCTCGCCGATTCCCCTCAAGCTGGCCGTGACCGTCTTGGTCGAACTACCGAGTTGTCCGAACTCTTGCTTCCGAAGCGAGAGCGGAGAGTCCTCGAACTTGTATCTCTCACACAACTCTTCCAGGTCTTCTGGCGATAGCTGACCGGCGTCAGTGGTTCGTACCGCGTTCTCCGGTGGGTTCAGACCTACACGCTCCCCGGGACCAGCCACACCAATCGACTGAACCTGGTAGACCTGACCGGTCTTCAGGTCAGCGAACTTCATCCCGACGACGAGCGGAGAGTTGAAGCCGAGCTGTGTGTCGCTTTGCCAGTTGTAACGATACTTGTACTCCATGACAGAACCTCCGCAGCTCACGACTCGGGCAGTTTCTGCCTCCGCATCGAACGCGCGATTGATGTCCTCGGTGGACAGCAACTGCCGGTACTTTACCCCGTCGATAACGACCTCCGGCAGCGACATCAGGGGCGTCGTCTCACGTACGCGCTGGAAGGCCGCTGCGATCCGGCGGATCGTGTCGATGTGGGGCGTCAGGATCGTCTTCGCTTCGGCGACCGTGGCGTCCCAAGACGGCGCATCGGGCAACAAAAAATCTTTCTTATCGTGAACCGGCTCGGTAATAACCTCCCCAAAAATCAGCGACTCCGCCGCAGCGCCAGCCGCATCGATCAGATACGTTTCTCTCGTCAGGCCGACATCCTCGGTCAAGCTACGCCACAATACGAGTCCCCCCTCGGCTAGTTCGACGAAAATCCCTTTGCACTGCCGCTTCTGAACAACAGCCATGGTCACGTGGCCTGCCTCGTGTACGGATGGTTGGTCGAGCGGATTGGGCGCGTTGCAGTCACTCATGGAAGGAGTGTATCAAGCAGCGGAAGGCTAATAAGCACCTAACTACTGGAGTCGGAATCAGTCCGCTGCCTTCCCCCGACAAGCGGCCCCACCTTATTATGGCTTACTAGCGATATTGACTCAGGGATCGACAGGATGGAACGAATGCCCACAGAACCGCGTCTTGAGCACCAAACTTTCAAGGTCCGACAGTTGGTGGAGGACTACCGAGCGGGCCGCATCGTGATCCCGGAGTTTCAGCGGGAGTATGTGTGGCGGCGCGGCAAGGCCCCACGCCTGGTCGACTCGCTTTACCGAGGCTTTCCTGTTTCGTCGCTGCTCTTGTGGCAGAGCACTTCTGAGGCACGGGCACGGAGGCGCGACCCGCGACCGGTCCGGTCTGCCGTCATGAACTGGCTCATCGACGGTCAGCAGCGACTCATCACCTTGTCCCGAACGCTGAACGGCGATGAAGGCATCGACGTTGTTTTCAATCCAGACGAGGAAGAGTTCCGCCTTGCCAACGCGGCCACCCGCAGAGACCCGAACTGGATCAGGGTGTCGGAACTCTTGGACGACGACATGTACCGACAGCTCAGACGGAACCTCGACGGGAGCCGGCACGCTGACAGGCGAGAGGCACGGTTTGAAGCGCTGCGTAGGATCCTGGACTACGAGATACCAGTGGTGCGAATGGTCGACCACAGTTTTGATGACGCCGTCAGGGCCTTCACCCGGATCAACACGCTTGGCGTCCGGCTGAAGAAGGAGGACATCGAAAGCGCTCAGGTCGCGGCGCGGCATTCGGGCTTCGTGGCGGACGAGGTCATGCCGTTCCTGAGTAGCATACGGCAGCAGGGTTTTGTCCGGCTGAACGTCATGCACCTGTTTCGCGCCTGTGCCTTCGTCGCCAAACCGGACGGCCGGAACCGCACTCCGCTCCACGAACTCGAGAGGCGGGAAGTTCTCGCCGCATGGAAGACCACGGAGAGAGCTACCGAGCAGGCGGTCGGAATAATCAGAAGCGAGCTTGGCCTTGTGAACATGGACATCCTTTGGTCGGGGGCGCTCATTGTCCCGCTCATCGCGGTGTGCGCTTCCACTCCGCCGCGGCAACGAGACTCCAAGGAGCTTGCCGGTTGGCTCGCGCTTGCCACTCTCTGCCATCGATACAGCGGTTCGAGCGAGACCGCTCTAGACCAGGACCTTCGGGCCTGTCGAACACCCGATCCGGTCGGCGGGCTGCTTGCCAACCTGCGTGCTATCAGAACCTCACTCGTGGCCGAGCCCGAGGACTTTTCCGGCGCGCTCGCGGACCGAAGCGGTCTGCTTGCGCTCTACGTGGCCTGCATGAACCGTGGCATTCTCGATTTCTACACAGGCGGCAAGATACTGCTTCAGAACAACGTTGATCGACACCACATCCTCCCTCGTGCCCAGTTCCCCGAGGAGAAGCGGTCCGAAGCAGACAACATCGCAAACATGGCGTTCATCGCCGGTGACGTCAACAAGTCCATTGGGCAGTCGGGACCGGAAGTGTATATGGCGAGGGTCAAGAAGCGCGTGCTGGAGAGCCAGTGCATTCCCACGGACGAGACACTGTGGAGGATCGACCAGGCCGGGCCATTCTGGCAGGCACGCAGAGAACTGCTCGCGCAGTCGTTCAACGAGTTCTTGCGTGACGCTCTTCCGCAGCGCCGCATCTAGTGCAAACGCTCACCAGGCAGCGGACGTTCTGCCCAAGCACCACGAGAGCCGTCAGGCGGGACCGTCCGCCTAGATCGCTGCCTTCTTCCGCATGAAGCCCGGCAGTTCACCGCGCTCCATCCCGGGCCTTCTTCTCTCTGACACACGCCCACCCTTATCAGCAGCGCTGCTCTGCGCCGCCTGCGCCGTTACTACTGTTGATCTATAGAGCGCTCTCGAACAGTTGCCCCTATCAGAGAGTCGACGCTTATCAGGCTGTCCGAGGACGTGTGGCGATCCGCGATGGAACCACACGCCGCCGTAGGGCTACAGAATCTCTCGACCCAAGCTGCATCCGCGTTGCCCGCGCGAACGGGCAGGGATGCACTCCGCGTCTTGTGGCGGTTGGCTTTTTCGGACGACTCTCTGCTCGCCCCGGTCGGCAGACTCGAGGCGTTACCACGGCGGGTGGGCACATCGTCCCTGCAAGGGGAACCGTGGCGCACATGGGGGTTGTTCTGGGCCGCGTTCAGGCCCATCCCGCAAGCGGGACCGATCGCGCGTCTGCTGCTGAAGATGTTTGACGCGGACCGCGCACGTGACATTCGCCGGCTCTGCCCGCCGGCTCGAACGGATGTAGGTCGCATCCGGTGTGGGGTCTCGGCGGCCTGTGCTTGGCCGTCGTGCTCCGCGAGATGCACTCGCCTCTTGTGCGCGGCGGGATGAACTGCTGTCGAGTTGTTCGAGGAGCTCATGGCCGCGTTTGTGAAAAAGTTGTGCTTGATCGCGCGGCGGAAGGCTAGTAACGTAGGGTTCTCGAATCGTCTACGTTTACCTGCGACCTTCGCGTCGCGGTAGTTCTCGGGCGGCGGATCAAGAGTCCGTCGCCTTTGACTTTTTGTGGTGCTGCTGCGGCTTCGAGTGGGGAACCCACTCACATCCGGATCGGAATGTCCGGGCGCAGACCGCGGGAAACCACCGCACGATTCCGTGCGAGTGCTGGTCGCTCATCTCATCCCTCGTCCCTGTGGCGTGGCGCGAGACACGACTCCATCGTTTCCCGCGAGAAGAGCCGCGGCTCGTCATAGTCGCGGTAGCCGTCTTGGTTGGCGGTTGTCGTGGTTCTCGTCGGCTTCGAGACCAGCTTGCCGTTCTCGACGGCAACCCACGATTTAAGTCGGAACGCGCCGAGCTTCCTACCGCCCGCGATCTTCACGCGGTTCTCGATCGCGTACCCCTCGAGACGAAGCTCTCGTATGCGCGCTGAATATTGAAGACTGACGCTTGCGAGTTCCGGGGCTGGAACCCACGTTTGTGCGGCGACCAGCTTGTCGAGTATCTGCTGGCGCTGGTTCTTTCTCGCGCCGTGCGGCGCGTCCGGCTCGCCGCCGGGAACTGCGGCTTGCCTCGCATCACTAGTTTTGATAGGGTCGGGTTGCATGTTGCTCCTTGTGGCCGCCCTTTCGCCGGGGCGCGGCCATTGCGAACTGTGACGGCAGGGCAGCGGGCGTCCCACCCACTGCCCTCGTCATCGCCAACGAACCTGCGGAGGCGCCCGCCAACACTCGGGCATTTTCAGGTCGCCGGCGAACTCAAAAACTCTACGAACTGCCCACGGCGATCTCCATGGCGACAGCGCGACCCAGCGCCGCGTCTAGGGCGCTGCGCCGGTCGCGGACGGCCTGTTCCAGCACGACCTCAAGCCTCTGCCGCTCCTCGACGGTAAGGTTCCCCTGCGCCCGCTCCCAGCGTGACAACCTCGAGATGTCAACGCCAACCCGATAGGCGGTCAAGCCGAGCGTCAGTCCCGACGCCTCGCGCCTGACGCGCGCAGCCGGCCCGGGGTGGGCGCTTGGGTTGCGACTCGCAGGCGGGCGGGCAGACGACGCTACGTTTCGCGCTGCTGGATGCTGCATGTGTTCCCTCCGATGAGCGACAGCTTTCTTCGTTGTGCTTGGTGGAGAGAACCCGCGCGGAGCAATGACCGATCAGGACTCTGGGCGAGTCCCTCCAAAACTGCGTCGGTCACGCCTTCAGGATTATCTTGCGGTGTGGGCGGTAGAAACGACCGCAAGCCTGCTGCAACGTTCCTTGTTGCAGTCGGAATGCTAAACGGCACGCCTGTGCAAAAGTAAATATTTTCGGCGACGCACCATCCTAGTAACGGTGGTTTCGTCGCCAACTCGCCAGCGCCGCGACGTCCGCCGTGCGCCGGTTCTCCGCGCCAGTCGCGGAACTCCGCCAGTGGCCTTGGAGTAAGTGCACCGAGGAAAGGGCAGGCCGAAACTTCGCCGCGGCGCGACGCAGGCAGGACACGCGGAACAAGGCGGAAGGCCGTCAGTCACGAACCTTGCGGTTTTGCTGGCTTCGGCGCGATGGTTGGCGGCCCAGGCGACTGACCGTCAATCAGCGGCACGGCGTTCTCGGGCGTCCGTCGAAGGATGAACTACGCGCTCGCGTGGGCCGTCGAAGTTCTCGTCAACGTCAGAGTCCGCCCGGCGTGCCGCTGTCCGCGTCCGGCGTGTCGCCGACCGATGTCGTGGAATAGTCCGCGTTGCTCGCGCCAGGCTCGAACGAGCCGCCCGAAACCTGGCTCGGACCGGCGAAGATTTTCTGCGGCAGAAAGCCCCCCTGCTGCAGGATGTGATCGTTCCGCGGCGCGTCGTTCCCGGCGACGCTGCCGACAACGTGGCCGTGGCCGGCGCGCAAGGCGGTGTCGAGCGCGTGCCCGTGCATCGTTTCGGACATCTTCCTCAGCGCCTTCTCCGTCTTGTCGTTGGCCGCGACCACGTGTCGCGGTTGGTTCTTCCCGTTCTTGGCCACTTCGCGCCTCCTTGGCTCAGTTGAGCCGCTTCGTCCCGCTCTCGACGGTTTCCCCGGTCGTGTCATCGCAGAGCGCGGGCCTCGCCTCGGCCGGCGGGTCGGGCAACGGTTCGGCGTCGGTCAGATTCACGATGATCTTTGCGAACGTGTTGTGTTTCTCTGGGCCGAGCGCCGCGTCCTCAAGCTGCGCCGCCGTTCTGGCCAGCAACGCCGCGGTCTCCATGCTCATGTTTAACGGCAATCCGGCAGCCAGCCGCGTTTGCCACTCTCGTATCGCGTGCGCGGACAAACCTTCCAACGCCTGCGCGATCGCCAGCCTGCGCTTCCTGGCCGCCGACCTCCCACGCGCGATTTCAGCACGGTCCTGCTCATCAACGTAACAATCATAGTCGGCCGCACGTGCTTGCCATTGGTGCCTCGCGCTCCATCTTGCGACGTTCGGAACGCTGCATCGAGGAGTTAACCCCGCGGCGACATCAGCTAACCTCCGGGTCGTGGAATCTCTGAAAAGGCAGAACGCGGTCCAGGCGCGTTTGCTCTCGTCTTTTCTGCGGTCCCACGACTGGCGCGGGCCGCTGGGTGCGATGGTTTCGTCTGCCATGATGGGATGTTAACGCCGGGACGCAACTTGCACAGCCCCGAAGATGGTCGCGGATCAGTTCGGTTTCCCGCTGGACGGATCGAGCAGCGTCATCACCTGCTCGGTTCGCATAATCAACTGCAGCATCGTGGAGTCTCTCGTGAGCACCGTCAGGCGCTCCAAGTCGTCGACGAGATAGCATTTGCTCAGGTCGCCGAACTCGGCGCGCATCGCGGCCATTTTCTGCGGCGACCAACCCTCTGCCCCGGACACGATCATCAGCAGCTTTTCGTTGCGCCGCAGCAGCGCCCTGCCCAACTCGGGCCAGCTCAGGCTCCGTGTCTGGACGAACGCCTCGAATATCCTCTCGTTGTCTTCCATATCCGGGTTGAGCCGGAGGCGGCTGGTTTTCCGCCGCCCTCCGTCATGCTCTGGCGACTCCGACTCCGCTTCTCCATTTCTGCCGCGCGGGCGTCGGCGCGACTGCCAACAAGGATCACTCTTCGGAGGTCAAAAGCTCAAGACGCCAGCGCCCGCCGCCTCGGCAGGTCGCGCACCGTCGCCAGCACGCGGTCCCTGTTCGTCGCGCTCAACCGCGCGATGTGCGGTTGAAGCTCTGCCAGGAACGGGTCGGCCATGATGTCGGCGCTCTTCCCGTGGCGGTTGCGCTCGAACGGGCTGATCACGTCCAGCATCGAGCATTTCAGCCCCCGCGCCAACCGTTCAAGCGAGGACAGGGTGGGCGTGGCCTTCTCGTTCTCGACCTTCGAGACGTAGGAGCGCGGCACCCCCATGCGTCCGGCGAGCTGTCGCTGGCTGAGGCCCGCCGCGAGACGGAGTTCGCGGATGGAGCGCGCGACGGTCTCGGAGACGGTGACCGTCGGCTCCGGCCTCGGCGCGACCACCACGAGAAGCGGGCCGGGATCGGAGTCGAGCGCACGGTGACAGCGGCGACAGTTATTGTCTGATGCGGGGAACTGGGTTAGGAGGCAGTAGTCGCAGCGCAGGACATCGCGTCCGCTGACCGGGGCAAGGGTCGTGGCCATTGTTGAGTTGTGGGAGCCAGCTTGCCAGAGCCGGAAAAGCAACTGCAGCATAGCACCCTCGCGCATCGCATCCACGACGGCATCGCCACCCTCGGGATCCCGGTGGCCACGGTGCATCGCATCGGGCGCACAAGAAAAAGGCGGACCGTCGCCGATCCGCCCTGCATCCGTGCATCCGGGTTAGTCGAACCAGACGCCCACCGCGTCGCCATGGTCGTAGCATTGGACTGCGCGGACCTGCAACGAGTCCGCCGCATCGCCCATCCTGGCCCGCAGGTCAGGCTCGTAGTCGCGCATCGCAGTGTTCGCGGCCTCGGCGGTCGCATAGTGGTTGCGGCCCTGGTTCGCGAACGTCAGCGTGCGGCGTCCTTGCTTGTTCACGTGCGTGATTGCGAAAAGCGTTTTCATGGCGTCTTTTCCTTTCCGCCGACCTTGCACCACGCTCGGGCGATGACGAGGTCCGCAATCCTGCCTGGTTCCCAGGACTGCCGCTCAAGGTGCAGGATCAGGCGAGCTGCGTCGTTCTGGTCGGGCGTCATCCAAGACTGGCCCTTCCAGTTGTGCGCCATGAGGAAGCACGTGCCGTCGTTCGGTCCGAGCCGGGCGGCGCTGACCGCGATGGCCCGGCTCCGGATGGACTGTGCGACCCGCTCTGCCCGCTCGCGCACCTTGCGCGCGAAGGATTGGTACTCCGTGAACGTCATAGTGGTTTCTCCTGCGCTCCTTGAAAAGTCCGCGAAGCGGACTCGGTCACTTCAACCCGGCCATCTGCCGAAGCTGCCTGATCTCGTCGTCGCTGCCCGATGTCGTTCGCGGGCGCGTGTCTCGATCGTTGCGCGTGCGGATGCCGTCATATATTCCCCACAGCAGCACGGTGCCGGCGAAGGTGCCAGCGCAGATCAGGGTGAACAGCACCGCGAACTTGAGCAATCCGTAGTAGGCGAGCATCGCCGTCCACGCCACGGCGAGCACGACATGTCGTGTCCTCATGTGGTTCCACTCCTTGGGAGATCGCAAAACTTTTCGTTGAGCCGGTTGAGTTCCGCCCGCAGGCAATCCGCGGTGCTCGGCGCTGACGGCCACCAGCAGCGGTTGGCCGGGTCGTCCAGTTCGGCGCGGATGCGCCGCCGCAGCGTCTCCATGTCGCCCTGCATCTCGCGGAGCGTCGCGCTGAGAGCCTCGCGGTTCACGGCGTCACCTTCCCCGCTCCGGCCAGCAGCCGCCTCGCGGTCGGGGCGCCGCAGCGCGAGTCATCGTGCTCAATCCCGCGGCAGCAGCTCTCGCAGCGTGCCTCGAGCGAGTTGCGGAGTTCGTCCAGCAGCGCGGCGACGTAGGCGTCGCCCTCGTGCCCCGGTCCCTTCGCGCCGCTCCATCCCCGGCTCGGCTCTGTGACGCGCTCGATGATCGAGTCCGCGACCACGGCCTTCAGGTCGTCGAGCAGCCCGTACAGCCGGTCCTTCGCGATGTCGCCCTCGTCGCACTGATAGAGCAACTCCCTGATCGCGTGGTAGACGCGAAGTTCGTCCGCCGCTTCCGGCCTGAACTTGTAGTCGAGCGGGCGGAACTTCTTCGCATCGCCCTTGCCGTAGCGCACTTCGACGGCGGCGATGTTCATCTTGAAAAGTGCGCGGCCAAGCTCGGGACCGCCGGACGCGGCCGGCTTGATCGCATCCGCGAACTGCTGACGCAGCCACTCGCAGTCGCGGCGGTGCAGGAGATGAGTGACGATCTGGTTGATGGTTCGGTCTTCGACGATGTACGCAGACATGTTTTTTCCCTCTTTTCCTGAGACTTGGGAACTCGCCTGTCACTAGCGATCTCGGCCTACTGAGTGCGCGTCAGCGGACTGCCCGGTGGAAACTCGCGCGGAAGCCCGCGAAACACGCGGGTTCGGAAAAACGAGTCCCGCTCACCGCGCCCCGGTGTCCGCGCGGTGTTCCGACCCGCGCACGGTTCAGGCCGCGTCCTTCGCCTTCGCGCGGTTGGCCCGGATCGTGACCCAGGCGCGCTTTGCCGCGTCGCTGCGCTTCCTGTGGAGTCGCCCTGCGGCGGTCCGACCATCCGCAGCCGTGAGCTTCTTCGTCTTTGTCTTTTTCTCCTTCATGGTGTCGCTCCTCTCTCAGTACTCGCCGGGCAGCATGATGACTTTCGTGTTCCCGGGGCCGCCTTCGCAGACGTACAGCTTGATCTCGTCCAGCGGAAAGTCGGTGAACGCGATGCGCTTTGTATAGATCACCGCGTCGTTGCCGTCGTCCACGATGAGCGTGCAGCCATCTCCGTCCCGTTTCAGGTTCCAGACCTGGAAGCCGTTGTGCCGTAACCCGTGCTCGGTCTGCGCCAGCGCAATCTCGTCCAGGAGCCAATACGCTTCGCCGGCGACGGCGACGTGCCTCGCTCCGTCCGTGTACGTCACATTTCGCGCGATGGCGTGCTTGTACCAGTTCTCCGTCCCGCTGAACTGGCCCAGGTCGCTTGCGTTGAGCGTTTTCATGTTTTCCTTTCCGCCCCCGACTTTGGACGGGGACCGCGACTTAGCGCGGCAGGTTCGCCGCGCCCATCGTCATGCCATGTGCAGCAGCAACTCCTCCGCGCCGTAAACTCGCGGCGCACCGCACGACTCGCAGGTGTACCGCCGCGCATCTGGCTCGACGTTGAATGCTTCTGCGCCGCACGCGAGACAGAAGCCCAGATTGTCGTCCTGCTCGACCGCCGCCATGACCTGCTCCAGAGTCACCTTTGCTTTCGCCATTGCCGTTCCTCCTTCCCAAAGTTCAAGGCCTTGAGTTCCTTCACTCCAGCCGCAGGCCGTCGTTCGCCATTCCTGCGGCCAAGTCCCGCGCGTAGCGGCATTCGACCGCGAGTGCATTGCCGAACCACTGGGCATCGTCCTGGACGTGCTCACTGATCCAGTCCGTCGCCGCCTGCGTCATCGGCCTGAACAAAAAGATCGAACCGTAGTTCTCGACGAAGATGTCGACTGCATTCGCATCCGCCTGCTTCTCAGTAGTCATCGCCATAGCGCCCCCCTTCGTCGTCCAGCAGCGAAACCGCGCCCTCGTTTGGGTCGCTTTCCGACTCCCAGAAGATGTCCTCGACGCTGGCAGCCTTCGAGTTCCGGTAGTGGCAGATCACTTCGCCCGTTACTCCCATGCAGTCGTGGGGGCCGAGCGGGATCAGGGCGACGATGCAGTTCCCGCCCGTGTTCAACGTCTGCCCGCCTTCGTAGTGGTTGGCGATCTCCTCCAACGCCGCCAGTTCGTCCGCACGAGTTCCGGCGAGCAACGCTCGCCAATCGAGATTCGCCTTGATCTCGGCGGCGATCCGTTTGAACTTCTCGTTGGGCATCAGTGAATGCGGGTCATCATTCGTTGGCATCGGCTTTCTCCTTTTCGAGATCGCGCACGACCGTGAGCAGGGCGACGAGATCGGCGAGCGTGCGTTCGATGGGCGCGGCGGCTCCAAGAGCCGCGAGATACTCGCCTTCGCGCACGTAGGCATCGACTTGAATGGCATCGCGGAGAACTGCCGACGACCGCTTCACGGCGAGCGCCTTGGTCGCGTCCTTCTTTTCCTTCTCCGCGCGGATGGCACGGCGCAGGTCGTTTAGAGTGTCAAGCGATATTCCGCCGTCCCCCATCGGCGCGATGAGTTCCTTCTCGACTTGCTCGGCAGCTTTCAAAAGCTCCGTCATGGTTTCCTCCCTCCTTTTCGCGGCGCAAAGGCAAACTCCAGCGTGGGCTTCGCAAAGAACCCGCGACCGCAGCGGACGACGAACTGCGCGCCACAGGTGTTCGGGCATTGCACCAGGCGGTTGCGGTTGCCGTCCGGCACGCCAAACTCGCCCGTCGTCCCGCAGGTCGGGCAGCGGAACGCGAAGACGATGCAGCCCCTCCGGTATCGAATGAACGTATTGGTCGTCTCGGTCTCCATTGCCAGCCTCGCGCCCGCCTTCGATCTCATGAGTAAGCCAACCTGTCGCTGGGGCACATCAGCCGAAAGCAGTCGTCGCACACGCCCGAGATGAACATCTCTCTCTCGCCGGCACTCAGGTACGGCACGCCCGCGCGGTCGGCGAAGGCGTCCTGCACCAACATTCCGTCGCGATGGCGCTGGACGTCCTCCGGGTCCACGCGCATTGCCACGACTTTCTGGCAGGTGACGCAGGTCTTCGTGATGAGTTGTCTGTGTTCTCCGAACATCGCCCGCTTTCCGGGCATCAGGTGGGAACTAACCGAGCAGAAAAAAACAGCCGCCGAGAGGCGGCTTCGTTTCGGGGGTTCCCCGCGCATCGGGCCTGTTTTCGTTCTAGGCCCGCCCACCGTGGCTCATCTCGAACTCGGTTGGGGACCCGCGCGCGTTTCTCGCGGGTGCTCTGGATGCCGTCCTACAAAAACAGTGTACTCCGACTGGACCGTCGATGTCAAGCGCAACCTGCACATTCCAAACAACTTAGCCATCGTTAGCTTACGGCGTCTCTGGCTCCATTGGGGTTGGATAGGGGGGGCTTGCTACTGGAGTCCGTGCAGGAAGGGTGTCCGGGATCGTCCTGGTCTCGCTGGGGCGCAGATCGTAGGCGCGCCCGACCCGTGGACAGGGCCGGGAGAAGATCGGCGCGTCAGGCGGCCATCAGCGGACCGCGACCTTGCCGGCAGCGATGTCCCTGAAGCGCTCGCGGTCAGGCGTTAGTATCGCTCCCGCCGCAGGCACTCCCGGCTTGCCCGACCTGATCGCCACGGGCCTCGCTGGCGGGAACTCGCGGCGCCAGCGTTCCTCGGACCGCATCTGCTCGATTCGCTTCTCGATCGAGACGGATTTGCCCGCCTCATCCGGGACGCAGACGGAGCAACTGTCATAGACCACGGCGTCGAACACAAGTGCTGCGTGGATCGGCGAGTCGTCTGGAAGGCCAGCGTCCGAGACCGCCTTGCTCACTGCGGCTTCGACGATCGTCGCTTCGTCCAGGTTGCGGGCTGCCATTGGGTTCCCTCCGCCGCCAGAGTAGCACGAACCGTGCGACCGCTTCACTGCACGCGGGTTGATCCGTCTCTTAGCGGCTCCATGGACACGAAAGGTTCCCAGCGGCCATCGACCAACTCTTCGCACGTGCGGATCAAGTAGGCTTTTCCGTTGTGGAAGGTGATCGTGGGCTCGGACATCCTGAAAGTCTCTTGCGGTTTTGTCATCCTAGTCTCCGGCCAGCAGCGTTGGAACGCGAGCTGGCTTCTCGCTCGCAGGCGGCTTCTTCGGATCGCCAAGCACGTCAGGGAAGCCGTTCGCTATATCGCGGAGAGCCTGATCCGCCACGTGCGCGTATCTCGTGGTCGTGCTTGGTTGCGTATGGCCGAGCAACCGCCCGACCAGGTAGAGCGACGCTCCCCGCGAGACTAGGTGCGACGCGAAGCTGTGACGGAGATCGTACACGCGGACGTTCGGGCGCCATCGCTCCAGCATCTTCCCGCGCTTCCCCATGACTTGACGCATCGTCGCAAGGCCCGCAGCTCGGCACACCTGCTTCCAGGCATTCTTGAGCGTCGTCCTCGCGCGACCGTCCTGCTTGCCCGGGAAAAGATGTACATCGCCGTCCTTCCTCGACTCGGCCATCTGCGTCAGTATTCCCATCGCGGCAGCGGAGAGCGGGACGTGCTCGACCTTCTTCTGCTTGGTGTGATGCGAAGGCTTCGTCCACACAGCGCGGGCGAGATCGAACATGGGCCACTCCGCCGTGAGAACCTCCTGCGGTCGAGATCCCGTCACGATCAGCAAGCGAAGTGCGTCTGTGGCATTCTGGTCCGGGTACTCGTCCAGCGCGGTCGCAAGAGCCTGAAGCTGCTCGCGGCTGAGCCAGCTCTCGCGCCTCTCCTCGTGGAAGCGCTTGACGCCGCGCGCTGGATTGTCGGCGCGCAGGCCCGAGTCCATCGCCCACGAGAAAACCTTCGAGACCAGCGCGAGCACGCGGTTCGCTTGCACGGGCGTCGTTCGCAGCGACGTGTGCAGAGCCTCGACGTCGCGCCGCCCGACCGCCGAGACGCGCAGGCGGCCCAGCTTCGGGAGCACGATCCGGTTGAGCATGAGCCGGTCCTCATGCACGCTCTTGGGGCGTTTCCTCGGCACGGCGTAGCGCTGCATGTAGTCCTCGGCAAGCTCGGAGACCAGCGCCGCATTGCGGGCCTGGTCGCGCTCCTGCAGCGGGTCGGCGCCGCCATCCTCGCCGCGGTTGAGCTTGTCGAGCTTGACTCTGATCTCCATCGCCTCGTTGCGGGCCGCCTCCGCCGACCACGCGGGATGCCGCCCGATCGTGCATCGCCGCTCCCGCCCCGCGACGGAGTAGTTGAGAATGAACGCCTTCACGCCCGACGCCGTGACCCTTAGGCCGAACCCGCGAAGAACGTCGTCGTAGTGAATGCGGCTGCCCTTCGACGGCGGCCGAGCGGCTTTCACTGCACGCTCCGTGATGTGCTTCGCAAGACGCGGCACCAACGCCGATTGTCGGGTTGCTTGTGGGTGGGATACTTTGAGATCAGCCATCTCTTGCTCCTTCTTAGCTTGAGATCGGTCAGAGCGGTTCGGGCGTTGGTAGCGCCCGGACCGTTCGCTTTTTTCCAGCTAGATCGTAGGCCCTAGGGGCAAGCGTTGCCCAGAAGGAAAACAACGCTGTGGAAACTTAGATGGCGCGCCCGGCCCGACTCGAACGGGCGACCCTCTGCTTAGAAGGCAGATGCTCTATCCACCTGAGCTACGGGCGCGACGCTTTTTATCGTAGCACCACGACGCCGATTGTCGGTTTTTTTGTCGGTGCAGGGTCTTGCAGGACGATGCAGGCGACCAGCAGCGCCTTCCGCCCATCCAGCGTTTTCAACGCCTTGCACCGTGGCGCAACGTCGTGCAGCGCAGCTTTTTCGGATTAGAAATCCGATGCTCTATCCGCTTGAGCTACGGGCCCACTTTCGCTAATCGCCGCGTATTTGTTGGCTAGAACGCGGCGTTCGGCGTTTCGTAGTTTTCGCACTATCCCTTGCCTGTTCC
>Ga0326728_10006349_pt1 | contig 31930 bp, 30 predicted proteins | sample MB3enrmetagenome_FD_207602 | JGI IMG/M metagenome (GOLD analysis project Ga0326728, IMG submission 207602) | Lab enriched peat soil microbial communities from McLean, Ithaca, NY, United States - MB31MN | ecosystem: Environmental > Terrestrial > Soil > Wetlands > Peat | place: USA: New York... | reverse complement strand
GCGGCCACACTGACACGCCCAGAGAGTAGATCGTCCATTTTAAGAGGCCGGCGTTATGCATTTTGTCAAAAAGACTCGAATGCCTGTGCTGATATTTTTCGTGCTGCTTGCCGTGCTGCTTTTTTGCCCACAGGCGGAAGCCGGCGACACTCTCACCCGCATCAAGGCCAGGGGTGATGTGCGCTGCGGCGTCAGTGACGGAATCCAGGGATTTTCCTTCAAAGAGCCCGACGGACAATGGTCAGGGATGGATGCGGACTTCTGTCGGGCTTTGGCCGCCACCGTGCTGGGGGATGCCGGGAAGGTGGATTTCGTTTCGCTGGCTGCCCCCGCCAGATTTCCCTCCCTGAAAGCCGGCGAAATCGACGTTCTCGCCCGAAACACTACCTGGACGTTGGAACGCGAGGCGACGCTGGCAGTGATGTTTGCCGGCATCCTCTACTATGATGGGCAAAGCTTCCTGGTTTCTGCCAAGAACAATGTGCAAGACATTTCCCGACTGAACGGCGCCTCCATTTGCGTCGTCAAGGGAACCACGCACGAATCGAACCTGGCGGATTATTTCCGTTCACGAAACTGGAGCTATCGGCCTGTGATCGTCGAATCACAGGCCAAAGCGGCTGAAGACCTGTTTTCCGGTAAATGTGAGGCCTTCACCTCGGAGCGGCCCCAGTTGACGGCCATGCGGTTGAAAGCGCCGGGCGGCCCCGAGGAGTATCTCATCCTGCCCGAGCAGATCTCCAAGGAACCCATGGGACCAGTTGTGCGGCGCGGTGACGACGAATGGTTCACTATCGTGAGATGGGTCCTTTTTTCCCTTATCAGGGCCGAGGAAACCGGCATCACCCAATCCAATGTGCGGTCCAGGCTGGAGTCCGATATGGACCCCAGGGCACGGCGGTTGCTTGAACTGGACGATATCATCTCCAAGGCATTGACTATCCCGCCCGGCTGGGTCACGCGTGTCCTGGAGCGTGTCGGCAACTACGGGGAAATGTTCGAGCGAAACCTTGGCTCCCAGAGCCCCCTCAAGCTGGAACGAGGCTTAAACCGCCTTTGGACGCAGGGGGGACTGATGTATTCTCCGCCGTTTCATTGATCGCGACGGCTGGCGGGTCAACCGCCGTGCGGCTAAAAAGTGCGTCATCTGACTAACAGGCGAACCTTTTCATCAAGAGGAACCATGACCGATCTGCAGGTTGCCCTTACATTGCTGGTGTTTGCCGGAGTCATTCTGGCGATTGCGTTCAACGTCATTGACATTGCGGTTGCCGCCCTGCTTGGAGTGAGCATCATGCTCCTCTTTGGAGTCTTCACGCGGCAGGAATTTTTGAACGCAGCACAAACAGCGGGTGGAACTATCGCCCTGCTGTTTGGCGGGATGGTAGTGGCGCGCACTCTGGTGCCGACCGGGATTTTCGAACTGGTGGGCGCCCGCTTCCTTCGGGCCACCGGCGGAAGCGGAAAACGTTTCCTGTTGGGTTTGATCGTTCTGGTGGCCCCACTCTGTGCGTTTCTCCCAAACGCAACTACTGTGATCCTGCTCGCCCCCATCATCATACGTGTCGCCTCGGCGCTCAAGGTGGACTTCGTCGGTCCCCTCGTCTTGACGGCCATAATCAGCAACTCGGCCGGTTTACTCACATTGGTCGGCGACCCCGCCACCTTTCTGGTCGGCAGTTCCATTGGCATGAGCTTTGGTCAATACCTGAACAGGGTGAGCATCGGTGGCCTGTTGTCAGTCCTGGTGCTGGTGCCCCTTCTTCCCTTAGTGATGCGTGACATCTGGCGGGTGAAGCGGACCCTTCCCGCCGAACTTCCGCAACAACGCCTTGAACGTCCTTTTTTCTGCGTGCTTGCGCTTCTCGTTCTGGCCGTGATGATCCTTCTCTTCTTATTCGGGGATTTGCTGCCCTTTCAGCTTGTCCCTCCTGCGGTGGCCATTGTCGGCGCCTCCATGGCGCTTCTGCTCATCTACAGCGCCAAGGTGGAACCGGTGGAGAAGGTGCTGAAGGACGTGGATTGGAAAACGCTCCTCTTTCTCACCTGTATGTTTCTCATGGTGGAGGCTTTCACTCGAACGGGGATCCTGCACAGCCTTTCCAGGAACATGGTGGCATGGTTCGGCGCCAATCTGCTCCTGGTGGCGATGGCCATGCTGGTGGGGGTAGCGGCCATGTCCAGCGTGCTGGCGAATATCCCGGTGGTCGCAGCAATGATCCTGCTGGTCAAAGGCTATTTCGTGGCGGCGGAACTGGTGCCTGAGATGGCGTTGGGACCCGCCTTCACGGATTGGCCCACCTTTACGCTGCCCGTTTTCGTCGCCATGATGTTTGGAGGGACCCTGGGGGGAAACGCGACTCTCATCGGCGCATCCGCCAACGTGGTTTCTGCAGGTATTTCCGCTTCGCACGGAAAGCCGATATCCTTCGGGACCTTCGCCCGGTACGGGGTCCCCTTGACCTTTTGTCAAATTGTCCTGTCGGCCGTTTACGTCCAGGTTCTTCAGTGGATTATCGGGCGCTGAAACTATACAATACTTTTTTCAAGGCACCTGCACATGGCTCGGAGATGGAATTGACCCGGAGCGAAGCGGACCCATGACCTCAAAACACATTATCAGATTTAAAGACAAGTATCTTGCAAGGGTAACAAACATCGATGCCTCGGGACTTGCCGCTCAGCTTGCCTATCTCTTCCTTTTGTCTATTTTCCCGTTTCTTATCTTTGCGATCACGTTGCTTGGCTATACAACCATAAAGGCGGAAGATGTAATTGGTCTGGTGAAAAGTTCAGTGCCTCTTGAAACAGCCAGTATCATCGCTGATAATATCCGCAGTGTGTTGGCGGATAGAAGCACCGGACTTTTATCTTTCGGTGCTATTGCTGCAATCTGGTCCGCATCCAGTGCATTGAACTCCATAATAAGCGTTCTAGACAAGTCTTATGAGGTAACCCAAAGCAGATCGTTCATCAAGTCCAGGTTAGTGGCAATCGCTTTAACGTTCATGATGGTTCCCGCCATATTGGTGTCGCTTCTCCTTCCCGTGTTCGGGGAAAAGATCGGACTTTTCATATTTTCACACATGGGATTATCATCTCTGTTTCTCACGCTCTGGAACCTTGCCAGGTGGGCGCTCAGCTTTTGCATCATGCTTGGGGTGCTTGCGTGCATCTATTACTTTGCCCCCCATAAACAGCTCAGATTCAGAAGCGTGCTGGCGGGGGCGCTCTTCACTACGGTTTCCTGGCATATAGTCTCGTTGTGCTTTTCCTATTATATCAATCACATCGGAAACTACTCGGCCATTTACGGAAGCCTTGGCGGTATAATCATCTTGATGGTCTGGTTCTATGTTGTAGCTCTCTTGATCATTCTTGGCGGTGTGCTGAATTCGATTTTGGATTCGGTCGGGCCCCTGGTCACGGAATGACTCCAAAACCGATGCGCATGGCTCATTCCCATGACCAGGGCTGCATTCCAACTCTTACAGAATGCTTCCGCCCCCATAAGCAAATTAGGGTCAAATGCCGGCTGAAATAGGGTGGTCATCCCATAGCAAATTCTATGGTTTATGGTATCAAATATAAAGCTGGAGTCCGACTTCCGCTCAAGCAGGTTGTCTTCAACCAGACCCATCCTTTTCCGACTACCTCTTCCTTTCATACTCCTCAAAAGGCGCGGATAATCTCCAGCGAAGGCCGAGGCCCGCATTTCCAGACCAAAGTCAAAAAACGAGGAGAACACCATGAGCGCAAGAACACCGGACGACGCAAAGGGTTGGGTTGAAGAGGCCAAGAGCTTTTACGCAGCTTCCGGCAAGAGGATCGCTCTGGCTGAGTTTTCGAATCCCAGGGGATCGTTTGTTAAAGACCAATTGTACATTTTTGTCTTGGGTTCCAAAGGGACCATGCTCGCGCATGGAGTCAATGAGAAGTTTGTAGGGGAGGAGTTCGCTCACCTCAAAGATATCGAAGGCAAACATTTCATAAAGGATATCGTCAGCGGCGCCAATGCCAAGGGGTCGGGGTGGGTGGAGTATAAATGGTACCACCCGCAGACCAAAGAGCTTCTGCCGAAAACCGTGTATTTCGAGAAAGTTGACGACATGATTATTTGCTGCGGTATCTATAAGGAATGAGCCCGTTTCGATTTCCGGAACCGGCGGAAGTCGAGGGGCGGCATGGTCGGTCCCGGATTGCGGATTCGGGAAGACCGATCTCTCTCGGCCTTAGGTAAGCGCCCACCGGGCGCCCGAAAGGAGGTGCTCCGATGAAAGCGGCTTTAATTTTCACTGGAAGCGGCCCTGTCCTTGTCCTTAACCCGTTTGAGTCGTTTCAATCACCTGAGTTCCTTCAAAGACTCGCCGCCAGTGGTGTCGGTAGATTTATTGCCCGCGAGGTGTCGCTCGAACTGGTGCAGGAACGCTTGAGCACTCGTTTTTCGGCAGTTATCGATGGTTTGTCCAGGGGAGGCGACCTGCGCGTCATGGACGTCGATGGGCATCGAGTCTTGAGCAGCTTATCTTCCAAAGACCTGGGACCGCCAATTTACTTTCAGACATCGCGGAAGTCGACCGGAGTAGATACTGTGGAAGAGTCAAGTGAGACCGAACGGCTTTGGGCCACAATTGACGAGTATGGAAACCTGGTTGAGGCGTCGTATCTTCCCATGGTTGGGTCCCGCATAGTCCCTGCAATTCCGATACAAGCCGGCGCTACGTCAAAGCAGGTCCATTTTAAGATTGACAGGCAGGGAACCATTTTTGATGGATCGCCTCAGAGCCTCAACGGCCATAAACTCGTCCTTTATGGAAAGTCTTCTCCAGCTCTGGGCAGAGCCGATTCCGTCATACCCGCTTGTACATGGAGGTCTGACGATAAGGGTGGCTGGACCTGCACCTAGTTACCTTCTTCGGCCAAGGAGATGACGGATATAAAAATGCAGCTTTAACCACGTTTTGAATGTGGCGGCGCTCATGGGCTCTTTGTGCCCCGGGCAGGCTTTTACCAGGTAAGTGCCGTCACCAATCGCCGAAAGGAGGACTCCAGTGAGGGACCTGAAAGCTGCAAACGTTATGGTTAGTCCGGTTGTGTCCGCTCGAGTGAACACAGCGGCAAAAGATGTCGCCCTCCAGTTATTGTCAGGCAGGTACAGTGGAATGCCGGTAACCGATGATGAGGGGAAAATTTTGGGCGTCATTACTGAACTCGACCTGTTGGACGCTGTAGCAGCCGGCAGGGACCTGTCCAGGACACCCGTTGAGGAAATAATGGCAAAGGACCCTATCACCGCAGATGTGGACACCCCAATCAGTAAGGTCTTGGCCAGGATGCGGGAGGCTCACATCCTGCGAATCCCCGTCTCCGAAGGGGGAAAACTGGTTGGGATGATAACCCGATACGATATTTTGAAGAGCCAGATAGACCCCACGCTGTTTGTTCTTTAAGCTCTCTTAGCTCTCCGGCCCGGGGCAGGCGCCGGTGCGACCTTGCTTTTAGGAATCGCGGCCGCCCTGTTTCGCCGGTTGAGTTTTTGCTGGCGTTTTCGGCCGGGATATCCGATGATTCAAGGGTCCCTCATCGTCCATGGGAACCTTCCCGGGGCAGGGTTACAGGCTACTCTCTCCGATCGATCAGGTGGACCGGATGTGTGATTTCCCGAATGTCGAAAACAATGATTTTGAACTTGAAGCACTGAGTGAGTTTTGCGAAGGGTGGCGCAGGAGAATCGATTTTCTCGATGAACTGTTCGGCCAGGGACACGCGGATGAGTCTCTGATCCTTTGCTGCTGCTATATAGAATCGATTGGAGCATGGTTTCACGAATCCGGGACGAAAGGCGAAGAGACATTTGCCAAGGCGCTTCTAAAGTACGATGAAAACGAGGTCTTCAGCAAAATAAATCCATGGCGCCTTTTCGACGTCCTTCGTAAAAGAGATGGAATAGAGACGTGGAGCATCGTTCCGGACAAGCCGGACCCGGCTATTAAACGGTTCCAGGACGGCTTTTACTCCTTCAGCGAGGTTAGAGATGCCTGCAGGGCGGCATTACCCAGCGAAGAATTCGCTTTGTTGGACGGTTCGCTGTGGATGGGCACGCTCGCCGCTCAGACGTACCGAGTAACGAAATGCGAGGAGGTGCATAACGGTTCCTTTACAATCCCGGGCTGCAGCGGGACCGTGATCGATTTCCGGCTTTTGTACCCGGTATTGATCAGGATTTTTGAGAATGCGAGGCGGCTGATCATGTCTGGAAAGCTGAAGGTCTATTAATATATCAACAGTTTACCTTGTCATAGAGGGACTCCCGGGGGAAAAAGCTGAAACCGAACAAAACCGGTGAGCACTCGGAATTGCCGGCACAAAGCAAGATGCCATTCCCATGGATCGCATGCAGCCATGGTTTATGTGTTTTGCTGATTCTCGTGTTTGCCTCTGCTTTATGGGGAGAACCGGCCCCGCGTGGGGATTCATGGATCGTTGCAATCGATACGGGGCATTCCGCCGAAAACCCTGGAGCATACAGTGCGAGAGGAGTGGGAGAGTACACGTTCAACTCTATGATATCGAGCATTTTGCTGGATGAGATCAAGAAGCATTCACGGTTCGATCCTGTTCGGATCGAAAGGAACGGGGAGGAGATCCAACTTGCAGAGAGAGTCGGTCTGATAAATCAGGTGAAGCCGGACCTCCTTGTTTCAATCCACCACGATTCGGTCCAGCCTGTTTTTCTGAAAAAATGGAAATGGAAAGGCGAAACCGCATACTACTGTGACAGGTACAGCGGCTTTTCGGTCTTTTATTCGGAAAAGAACGAAAAGCCGGTCGAAAGCCTCAGGCTTGCTCGCCTCTTAGGCCAGGCCCTGCTGGAGGCAGGCTGTTTGCCCTCCCTTCACCACGCGGCAAAGATCAAGGGCGAAAACAGACAAATCGTGGACAAAAAAAGGGGTGTTTACAGGTTCGATGATCTTGCGGTCCTAAAATCGGCGACTTGCCCCGGTGTCCTTTTGGAATGCGGGATAATAAAGAACAGACGCGATGAGTTGCTTTTGAGCAGCTATCCTTACCAGCGCAAAATAACCGCTGCAATCATGAAGGCGCTGATCGAGTTCACGGCCGAGAGACGCTAAACGGGCTGGCGAAGCCAGTCTATCCGCAGAATAACACCACTGTAATATCTGAACTGATTATCGAATTCCTCTTCTGCAAACGGCCCTGGCATGAGTTTCTTAAGATGCAAGAAGCTTTGGTAAAGAAATGAAAGGCTCGGTAGAATCTTCGATGAGCGAATGCAATCCTCTTCTGCTATAAAGATCGAATTTAGGATAGTAGTCCAAATGTCCTCTTTTATAAAAAGTATTTTGTTATGGGTTCCTATTATACCACATCCGAATTCGAAAAAAGGTCTAATATAGGTATATAGCTTTTTCCTGGCCTGATTATCGGACCTGTATTTAAGCGCCTGATCCACGTTGTAAGTGCTGGAGTAGGGAAAAAGGGGGGACTTTTGAGGAGATTTCCCGGTGCATGGACAATCCGTATCGAGACATTGAGATCCTTTAATTGTAGCAATGGCTTCCATCAATCTGAGCCGAAGGCCGTAATAGATGGACAGGTAAATGAAAACTCCGAACTGTGCTTTCGAGATTCCCTGGAATTCTTTATAGGCATTCATGGTAAAGTCTACCAGTTCCGTATTCAATATTGAAATAATTCTGGCCAGATATTGATTTGAATCGATATCGGAATCAAAAGAAAAGCCTCCTCTGCTGATGGAGCCGGTGTGCTCGTACCACTTCAAAGTTACCGGAATTCCGTGACCCAGGAGTTGGAGTTGAAGGCGGCTTTCCTGCAGCCGCATTAGATCGACGCTTCGGTACTGGAGCTGGACACCGGTTTCGGAGAAATCGACGATGTTGATCCCAATGGCCTCATCGCCGGCACGGGTCCTGCCCTTCGGAGCAGAGGCGTCCTCCAGGACGAGACTTCCTTCAAAGCCGTGAATGCCCAGCCTGCCTGACACGGTTGCGGGAGTCGGAAAACGTGGGAATTTCCTTTGCTGATTTTCCGACCGGTACTCGGCAATTGATTGGATCATCAGCCGAGAGGTTTGTTCATCGGTTAAACCGGTACGATCGGGTTCCTGAGCTAAGGCGTCAATCATGCTGTTCCTTTAGCAGGATAACGTGGGACGGCCCTGGAATGTTCTTATCCATTCTTTGAACCCCGGGGGACGCGATTTCAAGAAAAGTTCTTCCCGGCTGCGGCGCCGGTCCACGGCCTCAACATTATGCTGTCTTACGGTTTATCGGAGAAATATGGTTCGGGATTAAATATTTTTAATTCCGGAACAACCAGAGGACCGCCCATGATTCAATGTCTTTGTTTTATCGTCACCGTGCATTTGTCCGAGGCGCTAAGTCCGTTTGCATTGGTAACGGTCAGCAGGAACAAGAGATCGGCGCTTTGAACGTCCGGGATGTGCGGTGCAGTGAAAACCGGAGCTGCTACCAAAGGAGAAGAGAGCGTTACCGGTACTCCGCGGATTTGTTTCCATCTATATGTAAGGGATGACCCAGCCGGGTCCAGCGAACCCGAGGCGTCAAGAGAAACAGTGGATGCCTCCAAGGCGATCCGGTTTGTGCCTGCATCGGCAACAGGCGAAGTGCCCGAGTTTACTACGTTTACCGTGCACCAGTCTCTGCTTGTCAATCCGAAACGGTCGGTCACCTGCAATTGGAAAACCAGGGACGCTCCATGGGCACCCGGATTGGGGGCTACGAATGAAGCATGGCTGCTATCGACGCCGGGCATTCCAACTTTCTGTCCGCCGATTTGAACCCACCGATAAGAAGTGATGGCGCCATCCCGGTCATAGGAGCCCAAACCGTTCAGGGTGACAATCGTATAGGGGCTGACAGTCTGGCTTGGACCGGCATCGGCGAGGGGTGGGCCGTCATCCGCACTCACGTTGACGAAACAGGTGTCGCTATTGACAACGCCCCTCTTATTTGTAACCGCCAGCTTAAAGCCAAGGAGCTTCCCCCCGGCGGCACCGGGCGTCTTGAAAGTGCAAATCCGAGCGGATGGATTTGAAAGTGCCACTCGAGATCCCAATACCTGGGTCCATTTATAGGAAGCTATTCCAACTGCAGGGTCCGTGGAATTGGAGCCGTTCAGTGTTACCGTGGAGCCGGTTTTTACCGTCTGGTCCGGTCCCGCGTCCGTAACCGGAGGCGGGATTTTGGAAAAAACGGCCTTGATCGTGTGGTCCTTGCTCAGGCTGGCGAAAGTGTAGGTCAAAGCCGAACCCGTGGGCGCAACGTCGGCCGCTGATTTCCCCGCCGAAACCGCCCGGACCGATTTCCCGTCTACCAGAACGTTTGTCAATTGGTGTCCCGAGGCCGGTGTGATCGTGAAAGACGGGTTTGCGCCGGCTGCGACATTCACGGTCCCTGCCGGGAGGATCGATCCGTTGCCCTGGGCGGTCGCCTGTATACGGACGCCGGTTTGCGCAAAAATTGCCGCAATGCTATGGTTGGCTGTAACTTGCGTGAACGTATAGCTCGAAGTTGCGCCTATCCATCTGCCGTCGACACAGACATTCGAGATTTGATAATGGGCGGCCGGGGTTATCGTAAACGTCTTGCTCGCACCCGAAGGAACACTTACGGATCCCGATGGAGATATCGCACCGTGCGACCAGGCAATGGATGTAATGGTGTAGGTACTTGGGGCAAATGCCGTCGAGATGGTATGGTTGGCCGTAACATTGGAAAACATATAGCTGGTGACTGCGCCGACGGAGCTGCCGTCCACCTGCACGGCTGATACCTTGTAGCCTGTGGCTGGGGTAATGGTAAAAGTTTGGTTTGCTCCGTAGTTGACCGTTACTGCCGACGACGGCGAGATCGCGCCGTTAGCCCCTGCGCCGGGCGTGATTGTGTAGGTATTGGCCGCAAATGTCGCAGAGATGCTATGGTTGGCCGTAACATTGGAAAACGTATAGCTGGTGACAGCGCCGACGGAGCTGCCGTCCACCTGCACGGCCGATACCGTGTAGCCCGTGGCTGGGGTGATGGTAAAAGTTTGGTTTGCTCCGTAGTTGACCGTTACTGCCGACGATGGGGAGATCGCGCCGTTGGCCCCTGCGCCAGGCGTGATTGTGTAGGTATTGGCCGCAAATGTCGCAGAGATGGTGTGGTTGGCGGTGACGTTGGAAAACGTAAAGCTGGTGACCGCGCCGACGGAACTGCCGTCAACCTGCACGGCCGATACCTTGTAGCCTGTGGCTGGGGTGATGGTAAAAGTTTGGTTTGCTCCGTAGTTGACCGTTACTGCCGACGATGGCGAGATAGTACCGTTAGCCCCCGCGCCCGGCGTGATTGTGTAGGTATTGGCCGTAAATGTCGCTGAGATGGTGTGGTTGGCGGTGACGTTGGAAAACGTGAAGCTTGTGACCGCGCCGACGGAACTGCCGTCAACCTGCACGGCCGATATCGTGTAGCCTGTGGCTGGGGTAATGGTAAAAGTTTGGTTTGCTCCGTAGTTGACCGTTACTGCCGACGATGGCGAGATAGTACCGTTAGCCCCTGCGCCCGGCGTGATTGTGTAGGTATTGGCCGTAAATGTCGCTGAGATGGTGTGGTTGGCGGTGACGTTGGAAAACGTATAGCTTGTGACCGCGCCGACGGAACTGCCATCGACCTGCACGGCCGATACCGTGTAGCCCGTGGCTGGGGTAATGGTAAAAGTTTGGTTTGCTCCGTAGTTGACCGTTACTGCCGACGACGGCGAGATCGCGCCGTTAGCCCCTGCGCCGGGCGTGATTGTGTAGGTATTGGCCGCAAATGTCGCAGAGATGGCATGGTTGGCGGTGACGTTGGAAAACGTATAGCTGGTGACCGCGCCGACGGAACTGCCGTCCACCTGCACGGCCGATACCGTGTAGCCTGTGGCTGGGGTAATGGTAAAAGTTTGGTTTGCTCCATAGTTGACCGTTACCGCCGACGATGGGGAGATCGTGCCGTTGGCCCCTGCGCCGGGCGTGATTGTATAGGTGTTCGGCGCAAATGTCGCTGAGATGGTGTGGTTGACCGTAACATTGGGAAATGTATAGCTTGTGACCGCGCCGACGGAGCTGCCGTCCACCTGTACATCCAATACATTGTAGCCTGCGGCCGGAGTTACGGTAAAAGTTTGGTTTGCTCCATAGTTGACCGTTACCGCCGACGATGGGGAGATCGTGCCGTTGGCCCCTGCGCCGGGCGTGATTGTATAGGTGTTCGGCGCAAATGTCGCGGAGATGGTGTGGCTTGCGGAGATACCCGTAAAGGTATAGCTTGAGACTGTTCCGACCGACACTCCGTCAATCAGGACGTTCGAAACGGAATACCCGTTAACGGGGGCTATTGAAAATGTTTGAGAACCTCCAGCTTCCACCGGGGTGGAACCGCCGGGTATAATCTGTCCGTTTGTGGTGGTTGCGGCTGTGACAAAATAACAAGCCAACTCTTTTGACAAAGCACTTTCAGCGTCTGCCGTATAGGCGGTCACGGCGAAATAATAGGCCTGTGTGGCGGATAGTTCGGAGATCGTCGAGATGTTGTTGGCCCCGGCATCGATTACCGAAGGATAATTGCCGCTCTGATTGCCGTAATACACTTTATAACCCAGTGGAGCATAGGTTGACGGGGGGTCCCACGTTATTTCCACCTGGGCGGAGTAGCAGATCGCACAGGGAGAAAACACCCAAGTCATCACCAGGAGAATAGCGACGCCGATTCGAAAACAGCACGACCGCTCGAATCTCTTGCGGTACGCAAGGCAAAAGTTCGTAGCCATAGCAATCACCTGAATTTATGAAATCAGTTGCAACGCGGTTGGGCCTCTCAGCCGATCAAGCCGGCGGGAAGTAGCCCCGAGGACCGGATGCGCCACCAGGGAGTGGCCGGCCGCAATGATTCGATTTCAGGTTTGACATTCGCTTCGGGAGTGCCTCAATCCGGGGTCACCCGGCTTTCTATGACCAAATGCAAATCCCAAACGATCCCGAAGTCTGTGAAAATGGAGTTGCTTAGCTTGCCGTGAGTGCAGGATGCTGCTTTTGACAGTGCTGTCCCAGCCCCTGGCAACCTCTTGCATTGATACGAGTGCCGGTCGCCCCTTTCGTTTCGTCCATGGGGCGGCGCCCCCGGTGGGGAGTGGAAAACTCTTCCAATGAAAATATGTGTAAAAGTAAAAGCAGAGTCGGGGGGAGATACAAGTGGAGTGATATAGTAAGTTCTTGGAAGGTTTTCTGTATTTTCGAGGTCTGGATGGACTGTATTGACCAGCTACGTGCCGCAGAAAGCCATCTCGGCTTTTCGGATTCAACCAAGCCGGGATATTAAGAAGAAGGGAGCTGCACTACCGGATGGGCGAAGGGGCCTCCGCCCTTTCAGGCGGTGCCCCTTTTTACTTGGTATTCCATAACCGTGCTAGACAATGTCGCTTAGCGGCGTCCGCCGCCGCCATGACCGCCACCTCCGCCGCCATGACCGCCACCTCCGCCGAAGTGACCGCCACCTCCGCCGAAGTGGGCTCCGCCTCCACTGAAGTGTGCGCCACCGGAGCGCACGCCGCCACCACGGCTCACGCTACCAGTCCCACGAGCGCCGCCGCCTCGCGCAATATCCCTGTCTCTGGCTGCGGCGCCACCACGCACAACTCCGCTACCACGCGCACCTCCGCCACGCGCAACCCCGCCACGGGCGGTTCCACCACGCGACACGCCCGCACGCGAACCGCCTCGTCCTGCGCCGGTCCTACCCGCTCCGCTGAGTCCCCTTTCGACTGCCGCCGTTGAAGCCCGGCCCCCGGCAGCCGTCCGGCCCGCTGCAATCCTCGAGTCTCTGCTTCCGATGGTCCCTCGCTGGGCCGCCTGGCGAAAACTGGTGGTCCTCATGTTATTTCGTGCAAAACGTGGATTGTTTCTGTTGATATTGGCTCGTCGATTGACATTTATATTGACATCACCTCCACCCCAATTCCAGCCTCCCCAACCCGAGTTCCAGAAGGCCCCTACACCGATACCCGCGAAAAAGCCCAATGCGCCGTAAGAAAAAAGCGGCGAGTATCCGAAAGGATAGAAGGCAAAGGGAGCGTATCCCGGCCACCACCAGCTCCCATATGCCACCGAGGGATCGTAATACGGCACATACACGGTCTCAGGGTTGGCGGGCTGGATCTCGATGTCTTCTCCTTGAACGGTTACCTTCTGCTGGTCTGTCGATTTGAGATTACCATTGGCGTAAGCTTTTGACCGCATATTCTGGATGGAAGCCATTACCTGTTTTTGCTGAGCCAGAAAAGCCTCGCCCAATTTTCTCGTCCAATCCAACTGTTCGTCCATCATGGCGAGCACCTGTGGAAAAGGCACAAGCGCCTTTACACTCAGGTCCCAATCCATTTTATCCAGTTTGTTATTCAACCGATCACCACTTAAACCTTTGTGGTCCTTAAGCCATCTGTCCGCTTCCACAACCTGGTCCGGAAATGTAGAGGCCACGAGGATTTGCGCCAGCAGTGAGTCAGGGTAAAGAGCAATCGGTGCAAGCATCTGGTCCAGCTCCTGTTGGCTGAAAGTATGGCTTGCCTGTTTGCCCTGGGCAAAAGCTCCGATCGGGGCCGCCAAAAGCACGGCGAGCACCACGGTCAGAGCGCGGATGAAAACACTTTCCATTTTCACAGCCCAATCTCCTTTCGAACATATCTATCTAATATACTTATAAAAATAAGTTGTTTTCATCGAAAATAAACATACACAGGAGGCCTATTTTCAGAGCCGGTCTTATCCCCTTCCCACGGTCGGCGGTCCTTTCATTCGGTTGTGTGGCGGACCGAGACATGATATGAAACCGCCTTATTTTTGTATTTCCAACTGCACAGCCGCCCCGGGGGACGGGGGGAAACTTCAAACGATTGCTTCCAATGTGAAGAGGAAAGAGAGTCAGAATGAATACATACGTCGGATTCGGCATATATCTTATCGTAGGCGCAATCGGCGGATTAATCGGTGCTAAAACAAAGATGCCGGCGGGTATTCTTACCGGCGCCATGCTCAGCGTTATTGTCTGCAAGCTGTTCATGCAATCCCAATGGGAGATGCCGGAAGGGTTTAACTTCATCACCCAGACGCTCGTAGGAGTCATGGTGGCATCGACATTTCATCCGGCAATGCTCAAAACCCTCAAGTTAATCGCCCTGCCCGTAATCCTGTCCTCATTGATGCTGGTATGCGCCGGCGGCCTGCTTGCAATCATCATTTCGCACCTGAATCTTCTCGACCCCGTTACGGCTTATATCGCCACCAGCCCCGGCGCCATGACAGCCTTGATCCCCATGTCCATAGAAGGCACCGCCAACCCGGTTATCGTGACCTGTTTTCATTTCTTCCGCCTTCTATTCATCCTTTTCACCGCGCCATGGATTCTCAGGGCTTTGTCCTCCTTCACCCATTAATGCTTAAACGCGGCGGGAGCGGCGGCGGCAGGCCTACCGCTGCCGGCGCCCGACGCGCATGGCGGACACACTCGGCCGCCGACCTTTAGCGCTCAGCGAAGTGCATATTGAGGGGGCATGCGTGATAAAGTGGCCTTTTTTATTGACCTGCCGTAAAGAATTGCAGCGTAATAACCGAATTCCGTAAAATAAAGCCACTGTATCGGACTTCAAATCGGCCATGAACCGAACGAAGGGAATCTGTATGTCCCGGATTAAGTTTTATGGTGTGAGAGGATCAATTCCGGTTTGCAGCGATGAGTTCCGGAAATTTGGCGGCAATACTACCTGTATCCTGGTGGAGGGTCCAAAACGCTCGGTCATCTTGGACGCCGGTACAGGAATCCGTGAACTGGGCAAGGAGATGGCGCATGACCCGCACTTGGGCATCGACCGCCCCTGCTATATCTGCTTTTCCCATTTTCATTGGGACCACATCCAGGGGTTGCCCTTTTTTCTTCCCGCGTATGATTCCCGTAGGACATTCACGATCAGTGCGATCGGCAGGGACAATAGGGGAAAGCATTTGCGAAGCATCTTCGAAACACAAATGCATGAAGAATATTTCCCGGTCAGCATGGACCGTATGGGAGCGACAATTATATTTCTCCAAAGCTCAAAAAACCAATTGAGCCTGGATACGGCGTTTGTCAGGACAATCAAACACAACCACCCGGGCGGCGCCCACAGTTATCGCCTCCAGGATATAGAAGGCAAGGTTGTCGTATACTGCACCGACATCGAGCACGGCGAGCAAATCGATGAAAATGTTGTCGAATTGGCGCGCGACGCGGACGTTTTGATCCACGAAGCACAATACACGCCCGAAGAACTTCAGCACTTTAGAGGGTGGGGCCACAGCAGTTGGGAGCAGGCGATTGAGGTGGCTCAAAGAGCAACGGTGAAGCAGCTTATTATCACGCATCACGATCCGGATCACAACGACGACTTCCTGTTCGCTGTGGAAAAACAATGCCGGGATCGTTTTCCGAACACTTTGTTGGCAAGAGAAAAAATGGAATTGGTTATCTGACCTCCCGGCGCGGTTCCAAAACACAGATCGGCCTCAGCTCTCCGGGGGCGCCTGGACCCTGAAAAACTGAGACCTCTCCCTTATTCTCTCCTCCCTGGTTTTGCCCTGTTCCACCATGAGGCCTCTTTCATCATAAACCTTTTCCACGGCCGATTTGAGCAACGGTTCGTATCCCTCCGGATCGATCCCGAGTTCCCTCAAAGATTCCCGCAGGAACTCCACACCCTTCTCCGCCGCCTCCGGCTGCACCCTCAGGCTGGGGGGACATCTGCTAAGGTCATAATAGCCGCAGAAATCAAACGGTAAACACTGCCCTCCGCAGGCGGCCGGTTTGAAAAAACCCATGGGCCCGCCTGGTTTTATCTGGCGGAACGGCCTCGGTATGAATACCGAGGGAATAGGGACCAGTTCCTCGTTTGAGACAAAACCGGCCCCAAGGCTTCCTTTGAGATAACTTCCAAGCAGGCCGACTTCATCTTCGCTAAACAATTCTTTTACATATTGTTCGAAAAAAGGACGGACCTGATCGCCGATCTGGGCATAACCCTCGATAAGCTTGCTATACGGCCCGGCAGGAGACCGCCTTTCCAGGCAAATCCAGTTCAACCGGACGCGATCGTACCCCTTGAAGTCGTCAACCAACGAGTAAGCGCTGAAAAGCCTGAGCTTAAGGTTTTCCTGCGCCACCCCCTCTTTCCCGCCGCGTATTAGACGCAACTTTACGTTTCTTTCTCCAGAACTCATTATCTTCTTCTCCAGGCATCCTGATAACCGATATCCGGATATTCGTCAACGATGCCGGCCGTTGCAGCAAAAGACGGCGCAAAAGGGTGACACGGACAAGATCTTGTCTCCGTGTCCCCGCGTCTGCGCCATTTCCCCTGTGTCTCCGCGTTCCCGCGTCTGCGCCATTTCCCCTGTGTCTCCGCGTTCCCGCATTGTTTTTTCTCCGCGTCTTCGCGTCAGTCTTTACCTGTGCCCCGGTCCGCCACCGCCCATGTGTCCGCCTCCCATGCCATGGCCGGAGCCTCCTCCACGGCCGCCCGTCCCGCCCGGCGCCCCTTGGAATCCCCTGGACATTCCGCGCGTCCCACCGGAGCGTGGAGAAATCTCACGATCCACAGTGCGTCCCTGCCGGGCGCCAAGCGAGCCCCCGGAAGATCTCCCCGGCCCGCCCTGCCGCAGGCTCCGGTTTTGAGAAGCACTTCCACGGCCCTGCGTTCCAATTCGGTGATTGGCTCTCGGAGCATTGGCGCCCGCTGCAGCGCCACCCCTGCCGGTCTTTCCGCTTCGCACGCCGGACCGGTTCGGCTGAACCGCGCTTGCCTGACCTGAATTAGCCACGCGGACCGCCCTGGTCCGAGCCGCCCCCGACGCGATCTTAGGCGCGGCAACATTACCCCTCAGCCCCGGTTTGGCAGCCCTGGCGCCGGCAACCTGGTTCCGAACGGCACTGCCGTTTACGGAAGCCGCAATCGATTGGAACCTCACCTGATTCGCAGCCACCCTGGATGTCACGCTCTGAGCCGGTTGAAAACCGGCGGTTGCGTTCGTGTAACTGAAGCGCCTGCCGGGGTCCCCTGCATTCCCGAGAACGCTGTTGCTCACGACGGGGGCAGCCCTGTAGCCTGATGAGACCGCGCCGCCGCTTATGCCGGTCAGCCGCGTCCGGCTATAGCTGGTTAAGTTATGAAAATTTTCCCGGTTCACTATGATCGCGCGGTCCCACTGCCTGTATCTATTCAAGTTGATGTTGATAAGTCCGGCGTCATGGACTGCGAAACCCCACGGACCCCACCAGTTAAAGGCATAATAAGGCTCCCATGGGAGCAGTGGAAACCATCCTACGCCCGTGTCCGAATAAATCCAACCGACCCTGCCGGGGTACCACCCAAAATCGATTCCCCCGTAGGCGGAACCCCACCCGCCGGACACGACCGGAGGCGACCAGTACCAGCCCTCGTTTGCCCGGAACCAGTATCCGTAATGATGGGTCACATAGCCGAACGGTTCGTAAGGAATCCAGGTGTAATCTCCGTACCAGTCCGTCCAGTGGCCGACCGTATAGGGCGACCAGCCTTCTTCCACACCGGTGGGACGCCATGCCTCGCGATACTCTCCTTCGTAATAAACGCTCTCCCATCGTCCGTATTTGTCAAGAACCGCCGAATCCTCACGAATGCCGGCAGGCAGGTAATTTACCGATTCGCCCTTGGTTTCGATACCCCGCTTCAATATGGAGTCACGGACAATATTCCAGTCGTCCCATTCAGCGACAACTTTTCCTTCTCCGGCCGAAGCCTGCCGATTATCGGCCAGGATGGACATCGACCCCGGGATAACATTGTATTTAGCTCCGTCCACATCGTGAACGAACTCGACCTTGCCTTTTATAGCCACTATCTCGACGGATTCTTCGCCGACATAGACGTCGAAAGTCGACCCCGGCGCGCCAGTCGCGTAACCGAAAGGCGTGGATGCCTTTACCACGGCATCGCGGCTCCTGTTTATAAACCTGGCCATGCCCGCGGCCACGTCAATTTCCGTAAGGTCCTCTTTGAGCGCAATCATCTGAATCTGGGTATTGGCCCCGGCCCTGATCCTGGTTTCGTTGGGCAAAAGAAACTCGGCCCTGCTGTTTTCTCCCAGGTAGAGCGCATCCTCTTTGCCAAACGGCGAATCCTTCACGGTGGGCGCCCAGTCCTTCTGTTCGGGAACGTAGCGGAGCATCTCGCCTTCCAGCACTGACACACGGCCGACAAGGACCGTATCCCTGCCCCGGACATGCCGTCTGGGCTGATCGGGCGGTCGCGGGAGTGCCCAGGCAGCCTGCAGTACCGCAAAGAATGCAATACATGTGAGCAAGGCTATCTTCCCCGCATATTTCATCCGCAACCTCCCAGGGCAAAACTACTCCGCTCGGGCCGGCATCAGATGAATCTGCCGCCGCGGCGGTCTGAAGACACTTATCCATATGCTTCTTTGACGATAAACACCCGAAGATAGTTTACAAAGCACATCCAATCAGGTGCAGGTCTGTGGTATATTATGGGTACGGAATTCGCCCGGCCCACCGCCGGCGCATATAGGGAAACTGTTTGTCGCGCTTTGCCTTAGGCCGCGGCGCGCCTGCTTTCAAATCCTGTGAGGTAATCCAAGATGCTTAAAGCAAAAGATGTAATGACCCGTGACGTTATTACCGTCACCCCTGAAACGGACGTGACGGTAATAGCCAAACTGCTGCTCGAAAAACATTTTAACGGCGTGCCGGTCGTAGACCGGGATGGCGGTCTCGTCGGTATAATCTGCCAGAGCGATCTGATCGCCGAGCAGAAGAAGCTTCCGATGCCTTCCGTTTTCACGATCCTGGATGCTTTCATTCCCATTTATCCGCCCGGCAGGAACGCGAAAGAAGTTCAAAAAATCGCGGCGATCAAGGCATCTCAAGCCATGACGCCCAACCCGGTGACCATCGGCCCGGAAACGGGCATAGACGAGATAGCCTCTTTAATGGTCAACAGGAATATCCACACGATTCCGGTCGTGGAAGGAAACAAACTGGTGGGAATTGTCGGCAAGCTGGATATTCTGCAAACCCTGCTGCCCTCTTCCAAACAGGGTTGATTCAAATCCTCTCGAATGCTCCGGATTTCGGTTCCCGGCGAAAAAAGCGGCGGAGGCTCGAGATGCATTCGGACATGGAAAAGATCAGACACCAGCATATCAAAAAGGGATCAATCAGATAGTCCCACAAGTTGTCGGATTCAAGCAATCTGAGTCCGTAGGCCGCAACTGCCGTCGCAAGGACAAATCCGGCCCGGTTCCGTCCAAGTATCAGGCAGATGGTGAGGATAAAAAGAGGCGCCAGAAGATAAACCGATCCCCACCCTAACTGGTACAGGTCGAACGGCGCCAAATTCATGGAACAGGTATAAAGGCAAAACCCGGCGATCATTCCGGACATGCTGATGGTGCGTAGCGCACTGCGGTCGAAAAGACGGATGGCCGAAATCTGCCGCAAGAAAAATCCGAGAAGAAGCGAGCACAGAGTAATACTGAAATTAGCGTTGAATCCAGCCACAAAACGGGCCAGGGGCGCCTGTTTCACGGGGATAAGCACAAGGATCAGCGCCGCGGTGGCGACAACAAGTTTGCCTGGCGGTCTCGATATCTCGAAACCCGCCAGGTGCAGCAGAGCCCCGATTCCAATCGCGACGGCGAGAAAGGGGGCGACAAAAGAGAAAAGGTATGCTTCCATCTTATTTCCGGTTGTCCGGCCCGGGTCCGGGCTGTCCCGCGTCTCTGATCCGGTCTTCGATCCATGCCTCGTTGAAAGTCAGGTGCTTTATCCGCGTCCTGTTATAAGTGTAAACGACATGGTACAAGCCATCATGGGTCCGAATTATAAATGGATAGGCAAACGACTGATATGGAGCATCTTCCAGGCCCGCGATCCGCACCCAGTTCTTCCCCCCGAGATCGGATATCGCAAGCCGGAGGTTGTCTCGTTCACCCGGTCTTGAATCATCGTTGAAGACCATCAGCAGGCGCTGCCCGGAAATTCGTATGGCGCAAATCCCAGAATTGGGGTTCGGCAGCCCTGCATGCCCCGGCGCATCCCAGCTCAGTCCGGCATCACTCGAAGCGGAGAGCCCCAGGTCCGGTCCGCACGAATTCCGAAGAAAAGCTAATGCAGAGCGCGGATCGAGCGCCACAACGGACGGCTGGAGAAAACCACGCGAACGCTCGATCCGGGTTTTCCAAACGGCAAAGCCGCCGCGGGCTCCGGAATCGGGCAGAAGCCATAGGATTTCCGGAAATTTTCCTATGGACTCGTGGTAGATAGGAACCAAGAAACCGCCGCCGTCCAAGGCTACGGGCCGGTTTCTGACCAGTTCGCTGAAATTGCAAAACGGGCTGAGGGTAAGGCGAACACTCGGCCCCCAGCTTTTCGCGCCATCCTCGGACGTCTTCAAATTGATCGAACTGCTCGACCATCCACCTATGGCCGATACATAAAGCAGGTAAACCCGATTTTCACCATCCGACCAGACCAGGGGGTTTCCCACTTTTCTGATAGTCCGCTTCAGCTCTCGCGACGCCAGGATGCGGTCCACAAGCACTTCGGGCTCGCTCCACGCCCTCCCTGGCGCGCAAACGCTGCCAAAAATCGCAACGCCGGGATTCAACTCAGCGGGACCCGCATACCATACGGCAAGAAGAGCACCGCCCGATAGCTCGCACATGGAAGCCACGTGCGCCATTTTCGATTCGGGGTCGACCGGCAGAAATTCTTCTGAAAACAGAGGCCGGTCGTTTTGGCCGGAAAACTCGTCCGAAGCCGCCACGAATGGGGGAGGACTAAAGCCGCCGACTATCACCGGTCGCCGGAAAAAGACAAGCACATAAACCAGGCAAACCGCCAGGCAGATCGCTATTGTCACCCGGTTCGACATCCACTTTCCCCAGGCATCTTTTTTGGAGGTTTCAGATCTACGCCGGCGCAAAATCTCCCGAACGTTTCAGAGCCCCGGCCGCACAGGGGGCTCTATCCCGCATGGACCGGCTCATCGCTCGAACCCGCCCGGCCTTGGCCACTTTTTTAAAGAGGTCCCAAGGAAGAAGCCGAAGCGGCGGGTAGGTCCGCTTTGCGCCGGCGGCGGCTCCAGGCGCCTTAACTCCTGAAAATATTGGCTCATGGCGGCAGATACCCGGGAATCGGATTCCTGTAGAACCAGAAGGGCATCCCAGCCGATCGGCGGTCCGTCCCAAATGTCGTACTGGTTCTCCGGTATGCCCGTTCGGCCCCAATCATAGACCCTGGGCTGCCCCGGCATATAAAAAGCAAGCTCCGAGGTCATCTGCCGATTCAGGGCGAATACAAAAGTGCTTCCCGGACGGGGCACTTCGCCAAACGCCTTTCCCGCTTCCAAGCCGAGCTGCCGCCAGCCCTGCAGCCTGTCAACCAGCTTCTGCGCCCAGGGACCCGGGGCTGAACCCGCCCAAAACGGCAAGGCATACGTAAGCAGCGCCATGACGGCGCCAACGATCACCCCTTTTTTGAACCAGGGTCTCCACGAGTCCATCAAGGGCCCGGCCGAGACAACGCCACAGCCCCAGGCCGCCAGAAGGACCATCGCGGCCGGATAGAACGCAGCGGGCCAGTTGGGTTCGATTCTCTGCCGAAAGCTCAACGCGAAAACTCCGATGAGCGGCAGGAAGCTGAAACAGAGCAGATAAATGGCCCGACGGTCCAGGGACCTGAAATTGAGTACCAGGAAAACGGAAAGCGCGGAGAATAGAAGCCATGTAAAAGGCGAAATGACGCCGATCTGCGCGCCTATGAATTCACCCGTTGTAGCCAGGAAAAAAGACCGGCTCCCTTCGAAGTGACCGGCGGTGTGATGAAGAGTTATCCAACCGTGATTCGCGTTCCACACAATAAGTGGGACAAGGAAGGCCAGCGCCAGGATCGAATAAAGGTAGGGCCGGTAAGACCGCAAAAGGCGCCTGTCCTTTGCGCTCGCCGCCAGAAACACGAACATGATGCCTATAAAACATCCCATAATCTGTTTGCTGAGCAATCCGAGGCCGATCACCACGGCCAGGCCAAACCACCCGGCTTCGCCGCCCTTGTCCTTTTCCAGCACACTCCAGAACAAATACAGGGCAAGGGACCAAAAGCAAAGAAGGGGCGCATCGATGGTCATCATGAAGGACAGGGCCGACCCGCCGGGCGAAGCCATTCCCGCCGCCGCGGCCCAGAAGGCGGTGCGCGAGTCGTACATGCGCCTTGCGAGCGCGAACAGCGCCCATGCGGAAACCGTTCCCAACAGCACCGCCGGCAGCCGCACAACGGCAGCCGAGGATCCGAGGGTGCGGGAGAAAAGAGCAATGATCCAGGCTATCATCGGAGGCTTGCTGTAATAGCCCCAGTCGAGTTGTCGGGACCAGTCCCAGTAATAGGCTTCGTCGGCGACTAGATCCAGTGGAGACACAAGAAGATAGGCAAGCCGTAAGGCGGTCGCACAAGCCAGCAGAATAAAAAAGCGTCTGTTCCAGTCCATAATATGCTCTGTCTGTAAACGGATCCAAACGGTAAAGGGCTTTTTCAGTTTGAAGATTCCCCGCCCCCCGGCGGGATTTCGCTACGTAGCTCCTCGGCCTTTTCGCCACACCAGGATGCCGGATATCAAAGCAACCGGAAAAGCGGCCGCCCCTGAGGCTATCGAGACGAGGGCCATGCGGAACGAAAACGGCGCGGCCTGACCGGCCCCTTCTCCCATGAGCGAAAAACCGGCAAATATCAGGCCCAGTCCGATGAACCCGACAAGCAAAGAAGCGAAAAGGCCCCCGGCGTCCAGGCCAACCAACCGGAGAAACACCCAGAGGGCAAAAACACCCCAGCCCCAGATCCACCAGGACAGGACCCGATCGGGTGAAAGCTCCAGAGCGTATCTCACTGTCTCGACAACGGGGGAAAAAACCGCGCGCCCAAGCGATGGGACGCCCATAGTTCCGGCGACCACCGGTATAACGTCAGTCCCGTTTTGTTCCCTAAGCTTCATTATTGCTGCGGCGCCAAGTTGCCGGCGTGACAGAGAAGATGCTCCATGAGTCCTTATGACGGTCCATGCCCGCATCAGCCCGCCCCAGCCATGCCAGTCCGTGCTGCACACTAGGACGCTCCCGCGGGACCGCCAGGCATCGAGCAACGCACGTCGCAAATCGGGCCTCAAACCCGGGTGACCGAAATTAACGATCTCAAAGCCGTCCACCCCGTTGTCCACCAGCCTGGAAATATCCGCGGGCTGCAGGTTGTTCAAGGTTACAACGAACACAGCCCCGCGGCAATCCTCATGAACGTGCTTTGCAAACCAGGCCGTACGATCCCGCGGGGCCCCGATTTGCGGCACGATCAGCTCGACGTGCGACTCCGCGCACAGGCCCGTGACCATGACCCCGGGCGCTGTATGGGCCTCAACACCCGAGATGAACGCGGGCAGCCGCTCGAAATCCGGATCGGCTCCGGTCTCGGTGTCATGGGCGAAAAGCGAATCATGTTCGGTAAGCCCGACAAGTCCGCAGCCACAGGCTGCATGCCATTTGAGGTTCGTTTTAGCGGATACGAGGCCGTCGAAGGATTTTACCGTGTGGCTGTGCAGATCCGCAACGACCAGGTCCGGGTCCTCGACGATAAGGCGCCAGCCGGGAATGCGAACCATCACAAGGAAAAATATCAGCAAAGCCAGCGTCAGTGCCGCTGCGAAAGCGCTCCGGAGTCCCCGGCCCAGGATAGCCAGGCGCCCTTTTCCGCTTTGAGACCTGATTTCAGCCCATATCGCCAATGCCCCAGCGCCTAAAAATACCCATATCAGCAGACAAGCCCCCGAGACGCGAAAATCCGGCGCTCCCGCAATCACCTGCAGCGGAGCGCTCAGCGGCTCGATGAGCGCCGTCCACGGCTGCTGCTCCAGCTTCATTCCGGTCAGGCGGGTATAGTCGCGGGCGTCGAACGGCCCTTGAGGAGCATACGGCAGGCAGGACAGAATGGTAAGGACAACAAGGGAAAAAGCTAAAATCCAGGCGCTGTTCCGATATCTTTTCAAAAACTCGATGTACTCTCGAAACACCATATCTCAACATTCTTTGCTGAGAACGGCCAGGATCCCGAAAAGTTTCAACTCCAGCGAGGATTTAATCGAAAACCTTTCCCTTTCGAGGGCTTCTTTCAGTTCCCTGCTTCGAAAGCGATTTTCGGTCGGGTGCAGCAGGATATGCCGGGTAATGAAGTTCTGATAAAGAGAAGGATAGAGTTCCTCGAGGAAGTAAATCCCCTGCGGCTTCAAAACGCGCGATACTTCCGCGAGCGCGGCTTGCCAGTCGGGCACATGGTGGAGGACCCCGAAGCCGAAGACCGCGTCGAAGACGCCATCCGGGTATGGCAAGGCGAGCGCGTCCGCCACGCAGAAAGATATCTTCCGGCTTTCACTTGGCCCGAGGTATCGAAGGGCCCTTCGGATCATGAGAACGTCGAGATCCATCGCACATAAAAAACGGGGGGAAAACTGCCCGTGAATCATCGATGCCCCGGCCCCCCGGCCACACCCTATCTCCAGGAAAGATCCCCCTTCGGGAAGCTGCGTTTGTTTGCGCATCCAGCCGATTTCATATTTCTGCTGCAAGACCCTTGAAGGATTATTTACGGCAAGCAGTTCGGCCCAGTTGAGCTTCATTCCTCAGCCCGCCTTTTTCCCAAGGTGTATGACCGCGATCCCGTCGGTCAGCCGCCGGTATTTGACATCCCTTAGCCCGATCCGCTCCAGTATGGATTTCAGTTCATCGGGTTTTGGGAACAGCCGGATGGATTCCGGCAGGTAGATGTAGGCATGCCGGCAGCCGGCAAGTACCTTGCCCAGACAGGGCATCATGTAAAATGAATAAAGATCGTAAATTTTTCTAAACCAGGGCGTCACCGGTTCGGAAAACTCAAGGCACATGAAAACCCCGCCCCTTTTCAGGACTCGGTGCATTTCCCGGAAGCCTTCCTCGAAATGCGTCAGATTTCTTATCCCGAAGCCGACCATAACGGCATCGAAGCTGTTATCGGGCAAGCCAATCTTCTCGGCGTCCCCCTGGACAAACGAGATCAGGCCGTTATGAGGCAAAGCCCGGGTTTTTGGCCTCCCCGCCGCCATCATCTCCCAGTTTATATCGTAGAGCACCACGCGGCCGGAGGGCCCTACCCGCTCGGCAGCCATCCGTGACAGGTCCCCGGTTCCCCCGCATACGTCGAGCACCCGGTCACCGATTTGCAGATCCATCATGCGAATGGCTATCCGCTTCCATTGGTAATGGATACCGAGGCTGAGCAGAGTGTTCATGTAGTCATATTTACGGGCAACGCTGCTGAAATGCCGGCGGACCCATTCCACCTTTTCCTTTTCCGGAATTGTAAGGTAACCGAAGTGGGTCGTTTTTTCGGTACTGGTCATATTGGATCGAGACATTTTGAAACCGCGCGGGGATTGTTACTGAATCTTTCAAATTGTTGGCAAAACGCGGGCTCTCTCAGGCGGGCTTCACAACAAGCCCGGTCCGGATGCATCGCGTACAGACCCGAATCCGCCGCACGGCGCCGTCCTTATGGACATGGCGTACATGCTGGAGGTTGGGATACCAGATGCGCTTGGTTTTATTATTCGCATGGCTGACATTGTTACCCACATGCGGCGTCTTGCCGCAGAATTCACACACTCGGCTCATGAGTTCCTCTTTCCTTTCGCGCAAGGGCCGGGGCAGCCCGGTATTAAACGGCTAAAACATTTAAAATAGCAGAATGCGCCTGGAATAACAAGCACAATGTGCCCCGGGTCCGCTCAAACCGCCGGCATCCCGCCTTCCCGGGTTCCCTCTCAGTCCAATACCTCCACGGCGCCGCCCCCCGGCTCTCTGGGCACTATGTCTCCGATAATATGCGCCCCGGCGTTTGCAGCGCTTAGAAAAGACACCACTTCATCGGCCTCCGAAGCTTCCACGACCACAATGAAACCAATTCCGTAGTTGAAGACGTGACGCATCTCCAGCGGCGACACACCACCTTTTTCCTGAAGAAAACCGAATATGGGAGGCACACTCCAGGTCCCGTTCCGTATGACCGCCTTGCAGGCTCCGGGTAAAATCCTGCTGATATTGTCGTAAAAACCGCCCCCCGTAATATGGGCCATTCCATGGACCCGGTATTTTCGCAATAGGCTCAAAACCGTTTCAACGTAAATCCTGGTCGGCTCGAGTAATTCATCCCCAATCGTCCGGTTCAGCTCCGGAACGAAACTGTCGGCTTTCAGGCCCAGCTTGTCGAAAACGATCCGCCGCGCCAGGCTGTACCCGTTCGAATGCAAACCGCTGGAGGCCAGCCCGATGATCCTGTGCCCGACCCGAATGGTCGAGCCGTCTATAATTTGAGAGTTATCGACAAGGCCGACCGCGAAACCAGCCATATCATATTCATTTTCGTTATAAAAACCGGGCATTTCAGCCGTCTCGCCTCCTATCAGCGAACAGCCCGCTCTTTTGCACCCGGTGGCGATACCGTCAACAAGCTTCTCGACAAGATCCAGTTCTATACGCCCCATGGCCAGATAATCGAGGAAAAAAAGAGGTCGAGCCCCCTGAACCACTATATCGTTTACGCACATTGCCACCAGGTCTATGCCCACCGTATCGTGCCGGTTGACCATGGATGCAATTTTCAGCTTCGTCCCCACTCCATCCGTGGAGGAGACCAGCACGGGGTTTTTCACGTCCTGAAGATTCAGGGAGAACAACCCTCCAAAGCCGCCGATATCGGTGATGACCCCGCCGCGGTAGGTGGAACGGACCAGTGGTCTGATTCGCCGGACAAGCTCATTTGCCTTATCGAGGTCAACTCCAGCTTCCCTGTATAAATCTCCGGGCATGATGCTTAGAACCTTTTAAAACGGTTAGGAGCATGTTGCAAAGGCTTGATTGCAAAGTTCTTATATACCACCGATCTCTCTTTTTACAATTCAATTTGCCCGGATTTACAGATCGCCTGCGGCCGCCGACATTGCCAAAACCGTAACTCGTGTGTTAAATGAGACCCAACCCGGAGGTTAGGATGTCCCCGCTGAAGAAAGTCTGCATGGCGGCTTTAGGAAGTTTCATGGTCCTTTTCTGTCTCTCGACAATTGCGGCCACTGTTGCTTCTTTTCATTTCTGGCTTTTCTTGCACCAGCCGGCAAAACCCGTTTTCGAGAAAATACAGTTCTTCATTCCTCCCAAAACCAGCGCCTATGGTGTCGCCAGGCTTCTCCAGTCCAAAGGAGTAATCCGGGATGCCTCCGAGTTTTATCTGCTCGGCCGGCTGAAAAACTCACTGGGCCGCATGCAGGCCGGCGAATACTGTTTTTCAACACTTGACACCCCCGAACAGATTCTTGACCAGATCGTCAACGGAAAGGTCGTAATCCATATCGCTACCCTGCCGGAGGGGTCGACCTTGTGGGATGTGGCCAGGATTTTGGATCAGAAAGGACTTGCGCAGGAAAACGAGATTATCGAACTGGCCTGGAACGCCGAATTTGCCAGATCGCTCGGGCTCAAGGCAAACAGCCTGGAAGGCTATCTTTTCCCCGAAACCTATCATTTCAAAAAACCGGTCTCCACCGCGTCGATCGCCCAGGCAATGGTCCGGCAGTTCTGGCTGCGCTTGCCCCAAGAGTGGCCGGACAGGGCAAAGGAACTCGGGCTGTCCCTGCACCAGGTGGTGACCATGGCTTCAATAATAGAAAAAGAGGCTGCAGTCGATGCCGAAAGGCCTGTCATCGCCGGGGTCTTCTACAATAGGCTGAAAAGCGACATCCCGCTCCAAAGCGACCCGACCGCCGTCTACGACATTCCAGGCTTTTCGGGCCCGGTCACCGCCGCGCACCTTACCAGGCAAAGCCCCTATAACACTTACCGTATCAAGGGTCTGCCGCCCGGCCCGATCTGCAGCCCGGGGGTCAAATCCATCCACGCCGCACTCTATCCCGACAAGGTCCCATACTATTATTTTGTCAGCAACAATGACGGCACTCACCACTTTTCGGTTACCTCCGCCGAACATCGGAGTGCGGTTTCACATTATTACGAACTGAAGAAAAAGGCCTCGGAAGGCAAGAACACTTCATCCGGCGATTCCCCGGAAACCGGCCAGGGCGAGGAAAACGCCTCCGGCGCCGGCATTGAAACCGATAAATCCGGCGCTCAGTAGAGTTTCCTTAATTTCGAAAGGCTATTACAATGAATGGGACCGCAAGCATCATATTTGCCGCAGGCAGGGGGACCCGCATGACAGGGTACGGCGGCAACAAGACTCTGCTGCCGCTGATTCCGGGAAAATCGCCCTATGAGGGCAAGCGCCCGCTTATCATGGAAGTCCTGGAAAATCTTCCCCCGGGCCCGAAGGCAATTGTGGTCAATTACCTCGAAGAAGAGGTGCGCCGTGTGACCGGGGGGCACGAGATATCTTATGTCCGCCAGCCGGTTACAAACGGCACGGGCGGAGCGCTTCTTGCGGCCCGTTCTTTTCTCGATTCTACCGACGCGGACCGGGTAATAATCACGATGGGGGATGTCCCTTTTATCCGGTCGGCCACTTACGGCAGGCTCCTGGAGCGCCTGGGACGATACGACCTGGCCCTGCTCGCCTTCGAATGTGAAGACAAAAGAACCTACGGCTTGATCGAAACAGACGGCGAGCGGGTAATCAAAGTAATCGAATGGAAATACTGGAAGGACTTTTCCGCCCGGAGGCAGGGTCGGCTAAGATTCTGCAACGCCGGAGTATATGCGGTCAGGAAGCAGGCCCTGCTCACATACATGGAACGGATGGCCGCGAAGCCCCATGAAGTCAGAAAGCTGGTAAACGGCGAATGGGTCGCAATAAATGAGTATTTCATTACAGACATTGCCGAGATGATGAACGCGGACGGTCTGCAGGTGGGGATGACTTCAGCGCCGGAACAGGAGACGATCGGGGTTGATTCCCCCGAATCGCTCAAAGCCGCGCAGGAACAGTACGCCGGCCTGACGGAGAAGGAAGCGAAAAGTGCGCGCCGTGCGTAAGATCGGTCCGCATACCGATCTCGGACCTTTGCCCGACGGCTTTCCGCCCCTTTGTTCACCTGAAATTTGCCCGCAGCACCGGCCGCAACTTCGCGCCTTATCTGCGAATCAGGAATAGTTTCTTATGGATCAATATCTTATCGCTGAAGAATTGAAAAAGACAAATGCCTATCTCGAAAACATCTTCGAGAATTCACCCGACGCAATAGGCATAGTCGACAGCCGGGGAAGATTCATCAAATGGAACAAGATGGCAGCCGAGTTATACGGCTACACTTTTGAACAGTTGCTGGGGAAATCCACTTTTGACCTCTACCCCGATAAAAAAGCGTTGGACAGGATGTTGACACATCTGCGCCGGGAAGGCTCGGTCAAAAAATGGGACATCGAGATGCAGCGGAAGGACGGCACCAGTGTCCCGTTTGAAATTTCCATCACTCTTCTCAGGGACGATCAAAACCGTACCGTGGGTAGTGTCTGCGTGGCGCGGGATTTAAGTGCAATCACGAAGGTGCTGGCCGAACTGAGAAACTCCAACGAAGAACTGTCCAGGGAAATCGCCGAACGGCGAAAAGCCGAAGAGGAAGTGAGACGGCTCAGCAGGCAAAATCAACTGATTCTCGACTCCGTTGGGGAGGGCATCGTCGGCCTGGACGTGTTCGGGAGGGTCACTTTCATTAACCCGGCCGGGGCCGGAACACTCGGATATGACATGGGAGAACTGCTCGGAAAGGATCTACACGAACTGGTCCATCATTCGAGAACCGACGGATCCCGCTATCCCCTGCACGAGTGTCCCATGTTCCAAAGCCTGAGCAGCGGCGAAAGCCTTCGGGAAAGAAATGAAGTATTCTGGAGAAAAGACGGCTCAAATTACCCCGTGGCATACTCCAGTACGCCGATACGGGAAAAAGACTGCGTCATAGGGGCAGTTATAACCTTTCGAGACATTACCAGGCCGACACGCAAACTCGAACATCTTTCAAGATACCGCGACCACCTGCAAAAGCTCGTCGAAGACCGCAATGCGGAACTCGAAGCGACAAACGAACTGCTGGCCTCCACCACAAAACGGCTCGAACAGGCCGGCGATAAATTGCAGGAGGCCTCCCAAACGCTGAAGCTTTTTACCTACTCCATCGCACACGATCTCGACCGTCCCACCGGCAGGATCGAGCTTGTCGTAAAACGCCTGCACAAGCACTGCGGCAAGGTCCCGGATGAAAAACGCAAGGACGGCTTCCTCAGAGTTTCGGAAAACATTTCCGCCCTTGCGGCACAGATGAATACATTTGTAAAAGCGGCCAAGGCGCCTTTTTCAATGGAGACCATAGATTTTCAAGGCTTGCTGAGGGCGCTGGAGAACCGGTTTTCCAGCCAATTGACGGCGCGCGAAATCGACTGGATCGAGCCCGATGCCTATATCGATTTCCGGGCCGACAGGGTCTTTTTTCCCATGGCCTTGAGCAGCCTCGTGGACAACTCCTTGAAATATGGCGGAGAAACGCTCAGCCAGATCAGGTTCGGGTACGAGGAGTCGAATGATTGCCACATCTTCTCGGTCGGCAACGATGGAGCGGGGCTCGGGGAGACCCGGTTCACGAGCTTTTTCGGATTTTTTCCCCCGAATGAAACATCGGTGCAATTCGATGATACCGGACTGGAACTGGCGATGGCCGCCAGGATAGCCAAACGGCATGGCGGCAGTTTGAAAATCAGACCGGGGGACGTTGCCGGCGCCACATTTTATATCTCTATTTCGAAAAACCTTTGAATCCGAGCCCTTGTGGCCTGGTATCGAAAGCTGCTCCAATGAAAGAGACATACGTGCACGGGTACGAAGCACGGGAAAGCATCCGGCTGCTGGACCAGGCCTCGACCCTGGCCGGTCTCCTGCATTCGGACACGTCTTTTCCGGCCGGGAGCCGGGTTTTGGAGGCCGGATGCGGGGTAGGAGCCCAAACCTCGATGCTTGCCCTGGGAAGTCCGGGCGCCCAAATAACCGCAGTCGACCTGTCCATGAAGTCACTGACCGAAGCCCGCAAAAGATTGAACTCCGAGGGCATAAAAAATGTGAACCTCATGCAGGGTGACATCTTCAACCCACCTTTCGAGCCGGCAACATTCGATCACGTCTTCGTCTGCTTCGTGCTCGAACATCTGACAAACCCGGTCCGGGCGCTTCAGTCGCTTAAGAAGATGATAAAATCGGGCGGCACGATAACGGTTATCGAGGGGGACCACGGCTCGGTGTGTTTCCACCCCGAAAGCCCGGAGGCCCGCAGGGCGATCGACTGTCAAATCACACTGCAGGCCGAAGCCGGCGGAAACGCGCTAATCGGGCGTGAACTCTATCCCCTGTTGATTAAGGCCGGGTTCGGAAACTGCCGTGTTTCGCCGCGGATGGTCTACGTTGATTCCAGCAGGCCTGAGCTCGTCGAAGGCTTTACCAGGAACACCTTCACCGCAATGATCGAGGGCGTCCGGGAAAAAGCGCTCGCCACGGGGATCATCGACCCGGAGTCCTTTGACAAAGGAATCCGCGACCTCCACAGGACCGCGGAAACCGACGGAGTATTTTGCTACACCTTCTTCAAGGCAACGGCAATTCGTTAACCCGCATTATTCACGAGGTTTGACAGGAAGGCTCTCGAACGTGGCTATTATGGGTCATGGGCAGTGATTTTTCAGTACTTCAGCCGGCTGAAACGCACCGGAGTC